>Ga0325414_1005667_pt1 | contig 13205 bp, 10 predicted proteins | sample PopdelMetagenome_8_FD_206183 | JGI IMG/M metagenome (GOLD analysis project Ga0325414, IMG submission 206183) | Populus deltoides microbial communities from Bellville, Georgia, United States - Leaf-PdKOR-R3 | ecosystem: Host-associated > Plants > Phyllosphere > Phylloplane/Leaf | place: USA...
GTGTTGAATTCCATATAAATTTCGTCATTATTAGTCTTTCTGCGGTTTGGGAGCTCACGTCCTCAACTTTACTACTCTGAGAACACATCATCTGACCTTGTATCCGCTCAATTAATGATTTCTTCCTGTACGAGATGAAAAGTTTTGAGCCAAAGGCACAGCCCTGAAAAGAAAAATCGACGTGCAATGCTCTCAGCCTCACGTTTTCAATAAATAAATATTATATTCGAACATGAAGTTTTGATTTTCTTAATTAATTCTAGTTTTCCAAAAAGAAATGAAATATTGCACTATTATTATCATTCTATTTCTAAACAGTCCCTCGCAAATATTTTCATAATTCGAAAGATACAAGCTATCTTCGTGTATTTGTAAGGAATTATATATTACAAAATAAAACTTATTAGATCTTGAAAATTTAGGTTAGAGTCCTTCCAGGTATCCCAGAACGATTGTCCAAAATCAAAAAAAGGATTGTTAATATTATAAAAAAAAATGCCATAATATCCTCTTAAGATAAATTCAAAATTAAATGGTAATTAATAAAATAATTTTATTTACATGAATTTTAATAAGAATTTTTAAAAATAAATAAGAATCTTTATTAATAAACCCTGAGTCTAGGCCTAGTGGACCCGCTTCTAGCCCAATAAAGAAGGGCATGCATGTGCCCTTGGTTTTTTTTTTGAATGGGGTGAAAGACATGTCACCTACTTAATATATTTTAATTTAAAAAAATAAAAGATGATGTATCATTTGCTAATTTAGATTCGATCATCCACTGAATCACCATCTAAAACACCTCAAAAAACTCATTTCAAGTCCCAAATCATCATTTAATTGACTAAAAAATAAAAAATCAACCTGAATAAAAAAAAATTATCAAGACTTGATTAATTTTTTTCAGCAATGTAAAGAGTAAAAAGTAAACAAAATAAAATTATGAAACAGAGGTAGAAATCTTGTAAACTAAAGAGAACGAAAAGGAAGTTAAAATCTTGAATCAAGAGGGAGCTGCAAGAGTGCACAATGCGCACTGCATTGAGCAAACCCTGATCTCTTTTAATATTTCTTAGAATTATAATTATAATTGTTTAAGCATATCATCAATGAACGGTCTCAAATTCCAATCATAGTTTATAGCTTATATGAGATGCTTAATAACAAGAGCGAGCATCAGCACAATCTTCCCATACATATATCGAACAGTGTCCACATCACTGTTTGTTAAAATTGCACGCTCCAGAATACTCATAAATTATTTTCCAAACCTTCCCTACACTTAGTTCCTAATTTTCTTCCATGTACATTACCTTTGAGCGGCCATCCCAGCACTCTGAATTTGATAAAACGTATCAGTTCTGCCTTGAGAAAGCTAACTTAACATGTCAAAATCACGAGTCTCAAGTATAGACGCCAATCCTATCTAGCCATTCTATCAACTGCTAACTGTTAGCCGTATTTGTGGGCTTGTAATTAGGCCAAAATTACACCGTTGCCGTGAAATTCAACATAACAAGGGACTGGGAGTGAACTAGTGTCATCAACCAGCAGCCACAGCATCGGCTCTGGGGCTTGCATCCAAGAGTTGATGCAGCTTGGCACCAGAATTTGAGTTTCGTTCATACAGATCACTCTCTTCTTCAAAGGCAGAGTTGTTAACTCTTGATAGCAAGTTTTCTGTACTAACAGCTGGGGCCCTGTGCTCATCAATGTTTAAAATCATTTCTTGCGCATGTCCTAATTGTGCATTCTTGAGTTTCTCCTGCTAATTGAAACACTTTAAAAGTTCGTAACAAAAAGCATGAACTACAGGCAAAAAACTAAATAAGTAAATAAACCACCTCCCGGAATAAAGGATTGCTGAAAGGGTGTACCGTTAATGCAGCATTTTCAAGCCTTAGTTTCTCTGATTTCTCTGTAAATTGACTTATTTCAGATTGGAGTGCCATGTTTTCTGTGGTGAGTACTTCAACTTTGTGTGCAAGTTCTTCAGCCTCAGCCTAGAGGGAGGAATACAGAGCACGATTTCAGCTATAAATTGATAAATCTAATAGAGGATTTAAAACAACAGGAGGATGTCGAGAGAACAAAAAAGTTGTCACAGATCTACCCTACCTGCTTCCTTAATCTTGACCTTCTGGCAGATTCTCGATTTGATTGTTTCCTCTTCTCCCGTTTCAGCTCCAGGTCATTCTAAGCATACCACCAGAAATTACAAGGGCATATATACTATTCTAATTAGAAACAATAACTTCCAAAAACAGGAAAAATAAAATCAAAATATGGACAATAACTTATGTCTCAAGAGAGATATAATAAATGGTTTGAAAATTTGTCAACAGCATACATTACCTGTAACCAGGCTTCAGAGGGCAGGACTACACGAGATTGAGGAATCGTAGTAGGACTTGTCTTGGCAGCATTCAAACTAGGAGGGCTCCTAAGCTCCAATGCTGTGGTCATGCCAGGAGCAACAGCTGCCCTCAATACATTGTCAGTGGATGCATTCACCTCTCTAGGAAGGGGACTGGAATGTGACTCCATTTTTGTATCTCCACCTGTTGCTGTGATTATTGAGCTCAGAAATGAAACTTTTTTTTTTTAACATTGTACTTAAATGGAACTTAAAAACATTAGTTTCAAAACAGAATATGAGGTTCGGTTTATCTATTCCCCATGCCCTAGGCCATTTCTTTTATGCTAGTATTCATTGCCGTGCATGATACTTTCAATTACAAGGAAAGTTTCCTCATCTGTGCATGCTGTGAAATGAAACTTTTTTTTAAGATTGTACATAAATGAAACTTAAAAACATTAATTTCAAAACAGACTATGAGGTTCAGTTTATCTATTCCTCATCCCCTAGGCCATTTCTTTTATGCTTGTATTCATTACCGTGCATGATACTGTTCAATTACAAGGAAAGTCTCCTCATCTGTGCATGCTGTGAGACTTAGCAACTGCTGCCCTTAACAACATCCGATATTCCTAAAAAAGATCATTACTTCAGATTTTCTCTGGATAAGAGTAGTTCTTAAGTAGCTAGACATATCAAGATTTTACCCAAAAAAAAGCCATTGCTCGATTGACCACCATATTAAAAGATGACGAGCATGGCAACATGTCTCTCACTTTCAATAACTATCCTGTTCCAAATGAGCACTTCTCTGGAAAAATTTTCTGGTCAATACAGACACTGTACTTGTCATTTCACAAGTTGCAACGTGGTTGGATGTCATGCATACAACAGGAAAAGAACAAATACTACTGGAAATTGAGTGTCTAGGTCAATACTCTCAATGAAGAATGAGATCATACCAACAGTAGGTGTTCCCTCACGGCTCCTTTTCTTTCCCTAACAAACGGAGAGATAAAGATCACTGTTAAAATTCAGAAACATATTAAATTTCAAAGCATGCAAACGCTCTTGAAAGACAGAAGGGCTTACCCTAGTTGTATTCCCATCAATTCCATCACTGGAAACTTCTGTCTCCACACTGCACACGGCCAAACAATTGAAAGTCAAGAAAGTCTCTCAAAGATCATCACATCAGCCACCCAAACAAAGCAGCTAAGCTGAAACAAAACTTGAAAGAAAATTTGGAAGGGAGATTAGTCATTGTTAATTCCAAACCTTTGAGACAGCCTACCCCCACCCTCAACAGTCTCAGCATTACCATTGCCTATTGACATTGCAAGCCCATCAAATCCTTTCAACTTATTCACTAAACCTCGATCAGTATTTCCTGAAGATTTTGTAGGTGTTTCTGCACTCAAAAGGGTTCCAGCCTGCATAATTGTACAAGAATTGAATGTGGTCTCAACTTACAAATGCTTACACAGAAACGGCAAACCAGTTTATGTATTTCCAACAGACACATTTCTAACTCATTTTGTTAACTGATATTGTATATATATAGAACTAGAATTGGAAGCGTAGAAAAGGAAATTTCCAAGGAGCAGGCTTCACTTACTGCAGGAGATGACACAATCCCAGGACCATGAGGATGGGATACCTGGAATAGAAAGGAAAGGAATAATAAGCATGCATACACTCTCCAATATTTACACTACACCTTTGAGTATTCTGTTGAAACTTTGATCATCACTTATTAGAAAGTATGGTAAGATTACATGAATAACCAATAACCACTAGTAGAAAAAATGCAGACTTACAATTGGAACAGCCGGATGTGCATACACTCCATGTGAGTAGACTGTTGCATAAGGTGCCCCATAAGGTGGCATCATAGGCTGGAAGAATTGCAAAGTTAAAAGTCTTTCTCAGTGCACAAGTCTTCAATTTAGTTTACTACTTCTCAAGTACCAACCAAAAATAGAAAGATAGTGAAAAATGTTGAATTAAAGTCACAACTCTTTGGGAGCCTTGAGCAATACCTGTGGCAGGCCCCACATATAAGGATGAGGGGCATGACCAGAAGCCACGGCCGAGTTGTAATATGGTGGGAGAGCCACTCGGGGGCCATAATATGCCTAATGATGTTACAAAATCACTTAATATCACAATTGAATTGGAAGTTTCATAAATACAAAAAGGCACAGCTGAATATTCTGGTCATGTGGCAACTACTAAATGAAAAATCAGAAAACAAATGCAAGCCTTAAGTAGATAACCTGCATAGCTGCCCCATCAGGATACACATGAATAGTGGTCTGATCCTGCCAATACAAAAGGATTGACCGATACTCAGAAGAAAAGAAAAATTCAACTAAATCACAGCAAACAAATCAAAATCAAAGCTTCCCATATGAAACCAGCCTCAACTTATTTTTGCTCGTTAAAAACGCAGAAGATCACATAAATAAGTAACAGAATGTCTTTCCAATCAGATTTTTTGTTTGAAAAAGTAAAGGAACGTGAGGATATCTGTTCCCACCACTGAAATGTAAATATTCACAACTTACCGGTGGTGCAGGTGAAGATTTATCAGAAGTGGAAGACTTTCCCTCTTCAATGTTTCCCATGGTAAAACACATGAAAAAAACCCTTTTTTTAAATTAAGAATTGATATGAAAAAACTGTTTTAACTCTCTCACCTGCAACAAAAGGAGATAGATTAACAAAGGTGTGGGAAACAGCATGGAAACGATCGAAGAAAAATAGAAGATAAAAAGATTGAATCGAGAGACACATCTGGTCATTCAAATTAAGTCATTGCACAGTTTCTAGATTCACTAAAACACTCACAGCTTGTAGAGTAAGGTCTGTTAAAGAAGTCACAAACCAGCTATCCCAAAGCAAAACAGTTTAGTGTAGGGAAGATACCACCGATTTTCACAAGGCTATTTTTTCTTCAAGTACGATACAGTAAAAGATCTGGCTTCCTCAGCTCTTTTCAGACAAGGGAACGCGAAATAATTATATTTATGGCTTCTGTTCATTCGATACATAGGATATATCATTAACATTAACTATCAACAGCTAACTACACCATAAACATGATTAAAGATGCGTTTCTGTTCCTGAACTTCTTCTAGGAATATTACTTATGAAGTCCGAGGGTATTAACGTCTTTCCACCACGCCATCGGATAAAAAAGAAAGCGACAGACACCCACAGCAGATCCCTTCCCGGGAGACTGTATTATCTGTAGGCAGAAGGGCTAAAATTAAATACCCCCTTCGAGTTAAGCTGGAAATCTAAAATCTTCCTACACGCGATCAGGTGCCGTCCAGTAATTTTATCAACACAGCTTCAACTAGGCATACAGTATTCCTGTCCCTCCCGCAAAATTAATAAACAGCAAATCTCCAGCTAACTCACAGTTTTCGACGATAAAACTGAAAGACCAGATCAGTTTCTAATCTGAACCTCAAAATGAAAGAGCGAAAGTTTTTCCAAAATTAATAAAACAAACTGAACTCGAAGACTTCTCTTCTTTCTTTGTTACACTCCTTTCCAGACTCAAAATGACCAAGGTAACACTTAGTTTTTGTTTTTCATGTTAACATGTCTCACAACTTTCAATTTCCTCACCCTTCTCACATTTTCTCACCAACCACACAAAAACTTTATTAATTGACAAAGAAAATTCTCTAATCAAACACAGGGTTTTTAAGAGACTCCATGTTTTCCATACCTTCAAATACTCGAATCAGAAATCTCCTTCTCTGTACAGATAGCAACTGTGAACTGCTGAGACGTGAATTAATGCTCACTCTGTCTTCAATTTTACACTAAGAGGGAAGTAACTGAAATTAGAGACCCTAACACCAACTTCAAAGACTCTGCATTTTTTTCCTCTCTCTTACGAAACAGAGGGGGAAATGAAAGTTCAATTTTTTTAGACAGGGGAAGCAGGGAGAAGAGAAATGAAGGAAAAAGGGGAGCGACAAGGCAAGTTCCACGTCATGAGACACGTGTCGTAGTGAGGCAAGCGTATAAGTACAGCGTATATACGATGCGGGGGTGGTAGTTGTTGAGCTGGCACGTTGATATTCGCGCTGGCTAAATTTATTATTTATTTCCAACGTCATATCTGGCCGCAAACGTGTTCGGCAATGACTCGATCTACGCGTCTCTCTAATTTAGGGGTCCGGCATTTTCCACGTCGTCACGTGCCTTATGTGCTCTCTGTTTTTACTAATTGAATAAATTAATCTTCCGATTTTGTAACTCACTAAAAAGATTTAACTCTAATCAATATATCCTTTAGAATCCACGACCTGGCCATTCATCGATGGGCTAATAGGGGAATCGCGCCACATCTCTAATTGTCTATAGCTGTTACAGCTACTAACAACCCAAATGATTGGCCGGTACAGAATTTTCAGATATTCTTCGATGATAAATAAAAAATCAATCGGTTCATTTAATTATACCAAATGATTTATTAGTTCACATAAAATACTATATTTATCAGCTTTAATCTATATAAATTCTTAGAATCATATATTAATTTTTTAATCAATTATTTAAAATGTATGCATAGCAAATTCTTTATATTTATTTTAATTATGCTATCAAGATGAGATGTATATATTTATATAAAGCACAATGAATACTTAAATTCTAAATCTTTACTTTGTTTTTTTCTTGGACTTCTTGATTGAATTTTTTATGAGATCCTTCATACTTGTTGATATGATCTTTGTATAAAACTTGTGTAATTCTTATTATCATCCAAGTATATTATTAGTCCAGTTCTCATTTTATTGTTATTATCAAAATATATAAAAACATAAACGTGTAACTTAAAAGTCAACAATCATTTTTTTTTATGGTGAAAATAAATATATAATATTAAATATAAAAATATGTCTCCCTCTTTCTTTTGCATTGCAATACATGGGGAAATTTAACAATTTAGAATAATCTAATTAAATATAAAAAAGATTGCATAATATTCAAAAATAACTTGCATTAATAATAATAGCTTATGCATTAAGAAAAAATGGATTTCTCCCCCTAAATGTATATGTTATTAACACATTTCTCATAATTCATATATTTTATCCCACTTTGTTCATCAACAAAATATATATATATATATATATATATATATAAAATGGAGAGGTAAAAATACATGAATATTATAGAAAAGAAAAATGAACATTCATCGTATAATCTCTAAAATACATAATTTATTACAATTAAAAAGAAGTGAAAACCAAAAAAATATTAAGACATAACGTAAATGCTCTTAGTACAAAGTTTAGGGTGGTGGAATGCGAGAGAGTAGATTATCCATCATGCTTTCGATGTCTTTAAATCATTGGCCATTTGTCATTGGGTATCTAACATATGTGATTGCGTATCTCTAAGATGACGCACATATGTCTTAAGATGTGTTAGACGGTTTTTCATCCTAGATGTCCAAGTACTTGCAGAAGCCTCTTCAGGTAATAAAGTAGGCAGTGGTGATTCAAACGTGGCTTTAAATTTTTCATCACTACTAACTCGTCATTTTTCTTCCTCATCATGCACTTCCTCAGCATGAACCCCAATCTGATCTCTAGATACACAAGCACCATTTTTATTTAATACATATTTCATCTTGGTGAGAGTTATATTGTCTATTTCCATTAACTTGGAATACGATGTTCTAGTCATACCCGTTATCAATATTTCAAAGTGTTCAAAAATGAAAGTTAAAACACTGACCATAGGGAAGAGACTTTTGTTTTTGATCTTGTGCCATGATCATATTTTTCATCATTATGTACTATAGGTTTATCGAACGACCTCTAATCATGCAATAAATCAAGCATATGCCCATGAATGTGACCTTATTATAATGTCTTTTTTTGGGCAAAATATTATGTTCTATGATCTTATGTAGGTTTGTAAGAGTGCCCTTTTTTTAGCAAAATATTATATTCAATGATCATGTGCAATATCCTAATTTGTAAGAGCAAGCCTTAGCTTTTAATCTTTAAACTATGAGCAAAATCATTCCTACCAATATGCAATTAATGTTAAGAACTTATTTACACTTTTTTTTTTTTTGCTGACTAGAGGATCTAGAAGTGACTGAACTAATAGTTTTAATAGCTTAGGATGAGGGAGATATTACCTCCCTTATCCTAAGCTATTAAAAATATATATTGATTAATGTGGGTGTCTGGGCTAGCTTGCGTGCACCTCGACTAATCCCACGGGCCCTGAAGTTAACGACCATGTAAGCCTCCAGTGGTCATCATATTAGCAACCATAGGGCTTGAACCTGAGACCACATGGGGAGCAAACCTTTTAGTCCCAAGCTCTTACCACTGGGCCACCTACTAGATGGTTAAGGGAGGTAAAATATTTGATGGAGCAGGTGGTGGCATAACATATAAGCTGTCATAACTAAGTCATTTTCAACTGTATATGCTCAGCATCCTCTAATACATCTCTAAATAATTCAATTGCTTTTTCACTTGCATTATGTTCTTCATAAATTGTATCCAAGCATTCAAACAACAAAAATATTTTACCATATAGGTAAGTTTTGATAATACATTTATGTAACGAAATAAAGTATATTAGTTTGGAAGTAATATGTTTAAAAACTTGTGGAAAGACAAATATAATTAAATATAGGTATGTTTACAACATTGTTTTGCTATCAACCTTGACATAATTTTTAAAATCAAAGAGAAAAGGAAGACTAAGCGTAATATACTTTTTTTTTTGGATTCAAGGAAACTCCACCCTCCCGAAAGAGCACTTTGTGAGCCCAGGTGAGTGAGTAAAACCCCCGCTGTCCCAGGCTCTTACAAGAGGTGCACGCTCTGACTCGAACTCGAGACCTGCTGTGCAGATCTCAAGCCTAAGCATAATATACCCTTTAGCTAATAGCATAGAAATCTCACAATTGTTTAGTAAGGCAAGAGCATAACAACTGTCGCGGGGGGCGCGACGTCGTTTGGCGACGACGGAGGCTCTTTGACGTGCCTCCTAGTGTGAGGTGTTGTGTGTTGGGAAGGTTTTTGGAATTTAATCATAAAATTATGATTAATGTTTAGGAGTCGCTACCTAGTATTATGGTCACTAGAAACCTATGGTCTGCGAGAGTCTGGGTAAGGGACTGGTTGTGCAAGGGGAAGACGCATCACCCCTAGTGCACCCTACCTAAGGCAAGCTGCATTGTTGTTTGATTGTTTTTTCTAAGTCGGGTTTCTATTCGTTGGTCTTTTCTAAAGCTCAAGGCAGATTTCTCTTCATGAGAGAGTCTCTACCTTATCGGGTTAAATCCTCACCGTTCTAAAGTCTGAATTTTAGCATCGCATTTCTACACCTTGTATCTTTAATACCTGAGGGTGTACTTTATCGTGTAATTTTACACCCAACAAATATTAAAGTCTACATCTGAATCCTAAAAAGGGATTGGAAAAATATTTTTGACATGTTGGCCAAATCCTAATGGATAATCATAAATTGGTTATGATATCCATTTTTGGATTTTCAAAACATGAGAAAGATGTAATTTTTGTTTTTTTTTTTATGAAAAATATGCTTGGAAAAATTTTAGGAGTTGGCTGTATGCAACAAAATATTTTTTATTTTTGAAATTTTTTTTTAAAATATTTCGAAGAAAAACCGGGTATTTTAATACCGGATTTGTATTTTACAATGTAAATATATAACCCGATATTATGCAAAATGGATAGAAAATATTTGAGAAAATCATAAATTTTTTAAAATGATTTTTGAATTTTTTTATTTTTTCAATTTTTTTTAAAGGAAGTATATAATATAATATTATATATTAATAGCAGAACGTGAACAGTAAGTTCACGTTCTGCATGCAACTTCACAGTTGCAGATGGCGGAGCAAAGCGGGAGGCAACCTTGCTGAGGAGAAGAAGCTGCTGTCACTGGCCTGGCATGAGGTTGGCGGTGGTCTGGGTAGTCTCTCTGAAGCTGGTGGCGACGTCTGTAGAGGAGTCAGTGTTACTGCTGTCAATACTAGAGAAGGAAGAAAACAAAAATGGTGGTGTTGATTGGCTGCTGCCGCCGTGGAGGAAAAAGGAGGAGCTTTAGGTGGAGAGGGATAAGTGTGGTGGAGAGGGTGGAAGACGAGCTGGTGGCAGCGTGGCCTGGAGTCGCTGAGAGCACGGTGGAGAGAGAGAGACTTGCTGCAGAAAAAACTGGGGAGGAGGCTGGTTTTTTCTGATTTTTGGACTCGATTTTCTCCTCCCTCAGGTCATGAAATCCACCTCTATTTATAGGCGGTGGAAGAGGGCAATCTTGTCTCCACAAGGGAAAAATTTTCAGTTCTTGATTCGGTTGGGAAGGATCCAACCGTTGACTCAAAGTAGGCATGGTGCACTGTCAAATCTGCAGAAAAAGCTGCCTGAGTTGGCATGTTTAGGCCGACGCCGATTAATTGTCATTCAGAATGAACTATTGATATGGAACTATAAAGGAACTGCAGAGGATCATTTTCGTGCAAGTTTGGTTAAATTTGGTGGATGTTAGGTGCATTAAATGCACCTGCAAAGGAGGTGACGGGACCAGTTTTTTTTGGAAAAATAAAGAAGAAGATGAACAGTACCAATATTCTGATTTTGGCCAAAGTTCATCTCAGTCCTTCCTCTTTCAATTGCTTTTAATTGAACCTCTAATTGACCCTAAACTTTTGCAATTAAACGCCTGATGAACTTTAATTGGAGCCCCGAAGTTATGCGCCTATTGCGATATGGTCCTTGGTCTCGGATTTCTCAATTTAGCCCCTAATTGATCCCAAAACTTCAATTTTCTTGCAATTTGATCCCTAATTTCAATTAATTAATTTGATAAAAATTAAATTTGGTCTCCTAAATTTCCAATCTTCTCAATAAAGCTTAAACTAGGCTCCTAAACTTAATTTTCACCAATTAAGCCCCAAATAAAATTAATTTGACTAATTTAAAGTATAATTAAGTCCTTGCACTTAATTAAATCCTTCAATTGGACCCAAATTAATTCTTAAACATAATTAAAATTCAATTTGGCCTATGATTAAATCAAATTGGCCTATTAAAAATTTAATTATGTCACTGAACTTAATTTTTATATATGCAAATTCGTCCAATAATCATTTAATTTAACCTTGAATTTGCATTTTTTTTCTCCATTTGTGAGCACAATGGGGTATAATTAAGCCTTGAATTTCCTCCAAAATTACAGTTTGATTTTCCAGCCTGCTTTCTTCATGTTGTCAGCCTTTATTTTATTTTATTTTAATTTTTATTTTGAAAAAAAATAAATTTTGAGGAAGAACCCAGAATTGGGTTATGACAACAACTACAATGTTTACCTTGAATTTATATTATCTCTCAAATCTCAAGTTTGACGTTTGGAGCACAACCATAATCAGTAGCGGTTTTAAACAATAACAAATGGTAAAAGTGATTGTTTAATAAATCGCTAAGGATAATAACTATTGTTAATAAAATTGTATTTTTTTAATGTTGATTCAGTCAAAACTTTATTATTTCTCAAATATTTTTCTCTCATGTGCTATTTTCCAAAACCCCCCCATCAAACTATGCTAGTTTGATAAAATACCTGGTTTCTAGACGACTGAGAATATTAGAACTGAGCAACAGAGGTCTTATGTTGTATATGTTGAATTTCAGTACCCGAATCATATTAGTGTAGTTTGTAAATGAATAAAGAAAAAAACAATATTTATCATATATTAGAAGAAAAAAAAAGCACTTTCTTCTAAGTATTTGTAAGTTTGGATTTATATCATATAGTAAATTAAATGACAACTATGATGGATTAGCTCTCAAAGTGGGCTTTTAATGATATTATATGGATATTTATAATATCAAAAGTTAGTGAGATGAATTTGTTTTTTGAATTTATTTCTTTAATTTTCATAATTAATTTTAACATTTGTGACTGTTGAGATAAAACTAAATAACAATTATTCAATTTAATTTAGAATATAATTTTTTCATTAACAGTCATACAGTTTCATCAACAATTATAGATTTTATTATAATATTTCATGTCTAATAAATTTACTACACATAAAACACACACACACGTGTGTGTGTAAAAGTAAATACTTTGTTTCCATTGTCTTCTTTTCTTGTTCTTTCATAGTTTTAAAATACTTAGTTATATTTAAAAATATTGTATTTGTATGAGATAAATAAACACTTTAAAAACAGTGTTTTCACGCTTCTACTTAACTCTTTATTACCATTTATAAACGGTAATTTCAACACTAAAGACCCAAAATAAAGTTCAGTTTGCATTCCCCCGAGCTCCTAAACAGCTCAGAAATTGGAGAGTCGGGGTGTTAGTGATGGTGTTAATAGGTGTTGTAATATTCTGGTACATCCTTTATCTTTTTCTATTTTCTGGTCGAGCAATGCAAGTTCATCCATGCATGCGTTGAAAGATTTGCAGAAGTCCTGAGAAGTGAGCATCAACAACGATCAAACTTCCGCGTCAGAAAGTGGCCTTGTTAGTTAGAAACCCCATCCTTGGGGGCAAATAAACGTCCTAAAGAGTACACTGCACTTCCATTAATGCTGCTTCCTAGCTCTTAAGATAGCTGCAACAGCAATTCACAACCATTTATCCATTGAGGAAAAGTGTGCTGACACAAACAAGTTCATTTATTTATTTTAACTCTAGCAAAGGTATATACATAATTAATTCCACAGTATTCCCAGCAATGCAAAGTTTATGATTGTTTGTTATATTTTGGACATGAAGTTTTGTGCTTTCAAATATATTTTAAATTACATTG
>Ga0325414_1005668_pt1 | contig 13204 bp, 9 predicted proteins | sample PopdelMetagenome_8_FD_206183 | JGI IMG/M metagenome (GOLD analysis project Ga0325414, IMG submission 206183) | Populus deltoides microbial communities from Bellville, Georgia, United States - Leaf-PdKOR-R3 | ecosystem: Host-associated > Plants > Phyllosphere > Phylloplane/Leaf | place: USA...
TTAATTTGAGGTAATGGAAGTGATATTGAAATATTTCCTGTTCTTTTTGGATGGGGTGGGCCAAGGCAAGTGAAATTAAAACTGAAGGTGATAGCGGGCCCAATAAGCCGAGCCCAGTAAATAATAATAATAATAAAAAAAAAAAACAAATGGAAACACTCTGCAGTCGGGTTGTTAGTAAAAACATTTTACTGTTTATGCTGGTCATGGTTCTAAGAGGTTTTACGATGCCGAACGTGGATTTGCCATGTATATTCATGAGTAAGCAGAAAAAATTCAAATGATGTTGTTTTGAATTTTTTTTTTAATTTTTTTTTATTTAAATTGGATTAATTAGATAATAATTTAACTTGTCACATTATTAAATTATTTTTTAAAATAATTTGAAAGAAACTTTTTATTTTTAAAAGAATCTATTTAAAAACTCTCTTTACTTTTTCTATCTGTTTATTAGAAATAAAAAAGAATAAAAATCTCTAAATGAAATAATCAGGCTAGATTGTAATCATAGATTTTGTTACTTCAGAGGAAATGGAATAATTTTAGTTTGCTTTTATGTATAGTTGATGAATGACTAACTTGTCTGAATTTTTAGAGTCCAATGGACAACATTTGTAATCAAACAGAATAGAGGTGTTTTCAAGATGAAAATTATGATGAGCTCTCGGAAAATATTGAATTGTATCTAAATAAGGTTGACAAGATTATAAAACAGTCTAGCAAAACTTTACCTTGTAGAACCCTACATTGGCATAGAATTTAAAGTTAAGAAAAAATGATTCATGATTAATGAATCTAAATTTAACGGGCTTAAAAAACCCCTAAAAGACCTAAAAAAAACCTTAAGAAGTTCCAAAAACATTCCCACGGACTTAGGATACCATACCCGAACCCAAAATACTACCAATGTGCATAGGCGTATGCCCGAGCTCGGGCATGAAAACCCAAGCCCACCATTTTGGCATACGTCCAGCATGCTGGGCATGACACGTCTGACCTTACTAGGTGTGCTGCCCACTGGTATTGGGCTTGACACCCCAATTGATGTTGGGCATGCTGCCCAGCACCATGATGTTGGGCGTGTACCCTAACATCCCTGTGGGCTTGAGCTACCAGTCATGAGCCTAACTTGCTTGGGTTCAAGCAGTGTATTTAGACTCATCTCTCTCCTCTAATGTGTTCAGACACCTTATCCAAGCCCAAAACTCTATTGAGAATTTTTTCCAGAACTCCGCGTGGGTCCTTCGGTATTTTATATTGATTCAATACATATTAATTTGAGTAAAATATAACTCAAAATATCATAAAAGTAAATTTACACTTTAGCTCTTCTTCACAAAATGACAAAACTTATGGGTTATAAATACAACATGAATCCTTCAAACTTAAGGTTCACAATCTCTTTATTCTTAACACTTTCAACATATATATTTTCAAAGCTTATCTCTTTAAAATATCATTGCACTTTCTCTCTCTACAAAGTTCTTGACTTAAGCATATGAAAGTCCCTACATCCATCAAATGAGACCTATTGCAGGTATCAGCTATCAACCACATTGGCTTACTAGGCACCACTAGCTACCACTCACTTGGGCTTTCCATATCAAGCCAATAGATACATTGGCTAGGGAGAATAAATTAAATTGCTTGAACTAAAAGATTAATTGATTATTTAATACATCAATCTTATTCTTAAGCATTTTGGATTTTGAGACTCATGAATGGGAATTTTATATTATTTATGGATGGCATATAAGTTTTACTACGTGTATCCATTATAACCAATGTTTTCAAATAAATATGTTATTGGTCAGGATTTTGTTTGTTTGAAAGAAGACTTTTCTAGAAAGAAATATGTATATAGGAAAGATAGAGTTTTTCCTCCCCTACCCTACCTGTGACTTAAAAAGGTTGTCATGCAATGTTAAGACTTGCTTCAAAAGATGGCTAGGGTACGGTGTGTCACCAAATTCATTAAAGAACACAATCCTGCCATCTACGACACTTTCCGTATAACACACTCTGCCCATTTGTCATCTACGACATCAAATCATAATATCTCTAGTTTTACTTAACCACAATGGACTACTTGAAAATACTTTGTATTCAATCATGGTAGTGAATGCACACATCTCAATTAGAACCTCTCTAGCTATCATTGCAAGTGTAAATACCTCATAAGATGTTTAAACTATAAAGTAAAGTTGTAAATATATGAATATGATTAAGCTATTTGTTGACCTTTGGGTCATATATTAATATTGTATGCATTATAATGATAACAATTAAATATAAATGGACTAATGATATGCTTGTATAAGATTAAGTTTAAACAAGTTTATATGAAAATCACATCAACAAACATGAGGTATTGAATGAAGATGTCAATCAACAAGTCCAAGATGCAAAGCAAGTGAAGAATAAATCTAGAATTCTATATGAACCGGTCAACCATTTAGTGATACCAATTTAATCGGTCGATCGTTTATTCATATGTGATGAAGACCTGAAAATTTGCAAGAATCAATCGAATGATTGGCTTGACCAATTTGAACCGGTCGACCGCTTAAGTTGTCAAATAAACAATAATGGCTATGAACAACTACTCTTTGCTAGAATCAATTATATAGCTTGCTAATTGAATAATTTACTACAGAATTTAACTATATATATAAGCTATTTAAAGAGCAAAAACAAATTCAAATCATTAATCTTAAATCATACTCATATTTATGCATTAGAACCTCCATATTTTTACACAATAGTATGAATTCTCATACTAACTACACTCATATATTCTAAGTGTTATTGAGTAAGATATAGAGATAAAAGCTTCAATTATATTATCTACTCTTTGAGTAAGTGTTTTTATATTTTAAATAATTGTAATCCTTCAAGAGTTTAAGTGAAAAACTCTTGGTCATTGGTGAGGTTCCTCACCAAGGTGAAAAATATTAAAGAGGGTGTTTTTTTAAATGGTGAAAAAGGATTTCATGAGGATTCATCAAGGACATTGTAATATTTGGTTTGGACTAGTAAAGAATATAATAATTAAGACTGATTTGGTGTTTGAGGTGTGGATGTAGACTTGTCGAACCATGTTAAAAACCGAGTTTGCAATTTCTATCCCTATACTTTTTACTTTAAGCACTTTAATTAAATTATTGGTTAATTATGTTTATTGTGTTTAATTGAGTTAATTGCATTATTTCCAATCAACCTCTAGAACACCTTTCTTTAATGGTAATGACTATGTCTATTGGAAAGTTAGGATAATTATATATCTTCAATATGTTGATTATGATTTATGTCAATCTATTGAAAATGGATCTCACAAACCTACTAAGATTGAAAATGATATAATGATTTCTAAACCTAGAAATGAGTATACCGACGGGGGTAAGAAGTTTTTTTCTATGGATGATAAAGCTATGAACACTTTGTATTATGCCTTGAATAGAAGTGAGTTTAATATAATATCATCTTCTAAAAAAGCTAGGGATATATCGATACACGACATCACGCAGCAGCTCCACTTTGTTTTATTAATAAAAAAGATTAATTAGGGGAAATAAAGATTTTATTGGAGTCGTCATCTAGTAATTTGAGGGAACTAGAAATCCTAAATTAGACACTGGTCCTAGAAATTTAGGTACTTAGTTAGTTATGATTAAGAGAAGGTAAACACCACCCTTAAAACATCCTTTCAAGAGAAAGGTTACCTTTATTTGTGTTTTATTTATTTATTCAAGTCTTATAATATTTTGAGTTTATTTGCAATTTGTTTTTAAAGATGGTTAATGTCGATCCCTAAAAATAGATGACACATTAAAAAATTACATTAGTCCCTGAAAATAGGAGACTCGTCTAAAATGTTGACATTTAACCCTAAAAATGAGAGCTACATCTGAGTTACAAAAATAAACAATGGATATAATTCATATTTTGTTTTTAAACTTTTAAGATCGATTCTTTTTTTTTTTTTTTTGTAAAAAAGAGATGTGTTGACAAACAATGTTCATTCCTAAAAAGGAAGATTATGTTGGTATCGCTAAAAAAGGGCATACCCATACTTGAGAATTGGGCTTTGGACCCGCAAACGATGACGAGATAAGATGGGTGTTGGACTCACGTCGTTATTCTTTTTTATATTTATTTCGGGTATTTTACAAAATACAAAGAAAATTTTACAAATACTTATATAAAAAATAAATAAAATACCACTAGGAATCCCCAAAATTACCTGAGTGTCACTATATAGGTAAAAGACTGAAATACCCTTGATCTTCTCAGGAAATTATGAAAATACCCCTGGTGGCGCATGTAGCTCACGCGCGGGCACTATTGGAGGGGTGAAATTATTCGGCCAGATTACGGACAAAAGAAGGAAGATTCTGGTAGATACAGGGGAGAAGATTCTGATGATGGTGGTCGTACTAGCTGTTGATAGCTGATGAGAGAGAATCAGCGGCTTGAAGCTTCGATTGGCCGAAGACGTCGCGACCTTTTCCCGGCATAATGCTGCGGTGAAGGTGATGAAACCCGCTTGGGGTTTGATCGCTAGGAGGAAATGAACCTTTATATGGTGAGATGACGTCTTAAGATGGCCGGAGTTGGGAGATCCATGTAGAGAGAGAGAGAGAGAGAGAGAGAATCTCTGAGATTTGCTATGGTGCGGACGCGATATGGTAAGTTGGTGAACCAGACGCCTGTGGACCGCTTGATCACTTTTGATTTAATCCTTTAGCTATGATTGGCTTGATCTTATGGTCCTGATTGACAGATATTAACTTCGGTGTGATAAGCTACACTGTATGCTTGGTGCACCCGATAATGTGGCAAGATAGGATCAAAGATAGATCTTTTCAAAGGCGGAGATAGATTTGGGTTTTAATTCAGTGTGGTAAGCTGTATTATATTAGATCCAATTAAAGGCTCAGAACTAAATACTATTAGATCTAATGATTAAAATATTTATTGTATTTTTCTAATTGTTTTAAAAAAAATTAATTTCTTACTCGTGGGAAGAAAAACTAGAAAAAATATAAATAGTATTACTATTTACTTCTTATCTTCTCCTCTCTACCTCTTTCCTTCATCTTTCTTCTGTGAATTTTCATTGGCTTTTATAGGCAATGCTGAGGGGACATGAAAAATTATAAATAGGAGACACGGCTCTCTCCTAAAAAAAACATTTCACCGCCCCAACTGCACCAATTACTACAATAAAAACTTATGCATTATTGATTTTGTTTTATTATATATAATAATAAATATTTATATATGTAAAACTAAAAACTCAAATCAATATTAAAAAAAGCTCATTTCAACCGCTCAAAATCAATTTTAATTACCGAAAAATTAATTTGAAACACCAAAAATATTTTTTGACCAGTATCAACCCGGTGGACCGGGTTTTGATTGAGAATAACAGTTTTGACCCCCAAATGGCCTGCAACTCATTTTGTTTTATCTCGGTCAACATGGTTTGACACATATTGACTCGATGGACTCGGTTTTGATCGAAAATGATGGTTTTCACCCAAAATGGCCCAAAACTAGTTTTTTACCCTGGTCGACACGGTTTGACTTGTATGGATCTGGTGGACTCGTTTTTTTATGGAAAAGGTGGTTGACCCGAGATAATATATTTTTGAATTTTAAACTTTTTTCTTAATTTTTTTGGATTTTTATGAATAAAAATAGAAATAAAATAACATTCAAGAAAATTTTGGAGAATCCAAAATTGAGTTATTGCAAGATATATGGCATACTTTAGAATTAACTCATGAAGGTAATAATCAAGTTAAAGAATTCAAAATTGATATGCTTATACATCAATATAAGTTATTCAAATTTGTTTCCAAATGAATCCATAAGTAGTATATTTACAAGAATAACAATTATCACTAATAGTTTGGATGCTCTTAGTAGGACTTATACTAATGTCGATATTATGAGCAAAATTTTGAGGTCCTTGCTAAAGACTTGGGAAGCAAAGGTGATGAAAATCCGAGAAGCTAAGAATCTCACCAAACTTTCATTGGAAAAGCTCATCGGTTTACTAATGACTCATGAAATCATCATGGAAAAGCAAGAACTAGAAGAGATGCCAATAAGAATTTGGCATTCAAAACCGTACATCATGTTGATAGTGATGATGATGATGATAAAAAAAGAAGTGGAGGAGGACTTCGCACTAATCATAGATAATTCTAAAACTTCCTAAGAAAGAAGCAAAGAAATAAGAAAGAATCTAGCAAAGAGACACTTAGATGTTACAAGTGCAATGAGATGGGACATATAAAAGTTGATTGTCCTCATTGATAATTCCAAAACTTCCTAAGAAAGAAGCAAATAAATAGAAAATTCTCAAACTTTAAGAAGGATGGAAATAAGAAAGAATCTAGCAAAGAGACACTTAGATGTTACAAGTGCAATGAGACGGGACATATAAAAGTTGATTGTCCTCTTCGTCAAAATAAGAAGAAGAAACATCATCACAAACAAGCTATGAAAGCAATATGGAGTGATGACTCGGATTCTAGTTCAAGTGATGAAGAATAGCATGTTGCAAATGTTGTTTCATGGTAATTGAAAGCGATAATGAGAAACGTTTTTCGGATGATGAATCTGATGTCTCTTATAATAAATTGTATAATGTATTTGAGATATTGTATGATGAATACAAAAAGTTAGGTTCTAAGTATAGTTTATTAAAAAAGAACCATGCATGTTTACTTGTTAAGAAAAATACAGTAGAAAAGAAAGCATGCATTATAATTGAAGATTATGATAAGATGAACAAACTTGAAGAGGAAAATAAAGCTTTAAAGGAAAATGTTGATAGGTTGAAGATTACACTAGCTAAATTTACTCAAGGTTCTAAAAATTTAAAAACCATTCTAGCTAGTTAGAGATGTGTCTTCAACATAAGATGATTAGGCTATCAACCTACGAAGAATAAAATATATCTAAATAACTTTTTTTAAGCCAAACAATCACATGACCCAAATCAAACATGCAATTATTGTAGAATCAATGGTTACTTGATTTATGCAAGTCCTATGAAAAAGGACAAAGTTATTTGTATGACTTGGGTTCCAAAATGAACCAACACTAACCACAAAAGACCCAAGAAGGTATAAGTACCAAAAACCTCATCTTGTTTTTATATGTGCAGGAATTAAAGGAATATAGGGACTAATTCTTGGATAGTGCTTGTTCAAGAAATATAACCGTTTATGATTTATTATTTTAAAGCATTACAAAGATCAATGGTGGAAAAATAACTTTTGGAGACAACTCAAAAGGAAATATCATTGGAGTTGACAATATTGAAGGTAAGTCCTCTTCTTTAATAGAAAATGTGTTTCTTGTAAATGGTAAAACATAATTTGCTAAGTATTAGTCAATTGTGTGATAAAGGCTACAAAATCATGTTTAACCATGCATGTTGCTTAATCCTTGAAAATGATAAAGTTTTATTTGTTGGTAATAGAAAATAAAATGTTTATAAGATTAAAATTAAAGCATGCATTAGGATAGAAAGTTGTCTTATTGTTAGCATTAATGATAATTTTCTTTGGCATATAAAATTAGGTCATATAAGCACGAATATTTTTTTCTAAACTTGTAAAAAATGAGCTTACTAAAGGACTCCCTCATATTGCATTCAAAAATAAAAAATTATGTGATACTTGCCAAATAGGTAAACAACTGAAAACATCTTTTAAGAGTAAGCACTATATTTCTATTGACAGACCTTTAGAATAGCTATACATAAATCTATTTGGACCAACTAGAGCTAGATGCATAAACGGATATAGATATGTGTTTGTGATTGTAGATGACTTTACAAGATATATATGAGTTTTGTTTTTAAAATTAAAAGATGAAACTATTTATGAATTTGTAAAGTTTTCAAAGAAAGTTGAAATTAAAAAGGGGTTTTCAATCATAAACATAGAAAGTGATCATGATGGTGAATTTATAAGTGATTTTTTTGAAATGTTTTGCAAAAAAAAGGATACCACCATAACTTTTCAACTCACTCCTTAAGTAAATGAGGTTATGGAGAGGAAAAATCGGTCTCTTTAAGAAATGGTAAGACTAATGTTAAATGAATTTAATACCTCTAGATGTTTTTGGGTGGAAGTCATAAATACTTTTTGCTATGTTTTAAATCGTATTACCTTGAGACTAGAGTTGAAAAAAACTCCTTATGAGTTTTGAAGAGGAAAAAAACCTAACATCTCATATTTTAACGTTTTTGGTTCAAAATGTTTTATTCTTAACACTAAGGATAACTTGGACAAGTTTGATTCAAAATCCAATGTTGGTATATTTTTTCTTGATATTCCTCCTCTAGCCAAGCTTATAGAGTTTATAATAATAGAATACTTTGTCTTGAAGAATCTATGCATGTCGCTTTTGAGGAAACTTAAAAAATTAATGAAATTCTAGATGACATAAATGAAAGTGTTCAACAATTAATTCTTAATGATAAGACATCTATAGAGAACAACAATGAAGAAATAAACACAGATCAACCAAGCACAAACCATCAACAAGAAATGGTAAGTAACTCTTTCGTACCACCAAAAGAGCTAAGGTATGTAAGCTCCCATCCTCTTGACTTAATTATTGGTAATATATTTGAAGGAACCAAGACTAGGGTATCTCATAGGAACACCAATGAGCATTGTATATTTATTTTGCATATAGAGCCTAAATCTTTCCTAGAAGCTGAGAAGGATGCTAATTGGATTTTAACCATGCAATATGAGCTAAACCAATTTGAAACGAATGATGTTTGAGAACTAGTCCTTAGATCTAAAAATCAATCCATCATAGGAACAAAATGGGTTTTATGAACAAAGTTGATGAACATGGGACAATAATAAGAAACAAAGATAGACTATTGGTCAAAGGTTATAATCAAGAAAAAGGTATTGATTATGAAGAAACCTTTGCACTCATAGTTAGACTAGATACCATAAGAATGCTTTTAGCTTTTGCATTTCATTTCAATTTTACACCTTTTCAAATGGATGTCAAAAGTACATTTTTAAATAGTTTTATTATAAGAGAGGTATATGTTGAACAACCTCAAGGTTTAGAAAACTTTCATTTTTCCGATCATGTTTTTAAACTTAAGAAGGTTTTATATGGCATAAAACAAGCACCAAGAGCACGATATGATAAATGAAAGATTTTTCTTATTGAAAATGATTTCAATATTGATAAAATTGACACCACCCTCCTCACAAAGAGAAAAGGTAGAGATATATTGTTTGTACAAATATATGTTGATCATATTATATTCGATGCTATTAACAAATCTCTTTGTAAGAAATTTACAAAATGCATGCAAGATGAATTCGAAATGAGCATGATGAGAGAATTGAACTTTTTTCTTGAATTGCAAATCAAGCAAACAAACGATGAAATTTTCATCAACCAAAGCAATTGTATTAAAGATCTAATAAAAAGATTTGGGATGAAACATGTCAAAAAAGCTGACATGTTTATGGGAACATCAATCAAGCTTGATATGGATAAAAATGATAAGAACATAGACATCACAAAATATCAAGGTATGATTGGCTCACTCTTGTATTTAACTACAAGTAGACCCAATATTATGTTTTGTGTTTGTCTATGCTTACATTTTCAAGCATATCCTAAAGAATCCCATGTAGCTGTTGTTTAATTCATTTTTAGATATTTACATGGTACAATGACTTAATGATGTGTTATTCGAAAAGAAGCGAGTTGAATTTGATTAGCTATTTGGATGCAGATTTTGTTGGGTGTCAAGTTGATAAAAAAAAATACTAATGGAACATTTCACTTTTTAGGATCATCACTAGTATCTTGAGCTAGCAATATACAAAACTTAGTAGCTCTATCAACAACTAAAGCGGAATATATTATGGCGGGTAGTTGTTGTGCTCAGATTTTATGGATGAAATAAACTTTAAAAGACTTGACTAAATTTTGATCATGTTCTTGTCATGTGTAATAACACAGATACTATAAATCTATCTAAGAACCCTATACAACACTCACTTACAAAACATATTTAAGTGAGACATCACTTTCTAAGAGATCACATGTTGAAAGGTGACATTATACTTGATTTTGTTAGCACAGAACATCAACTTGTAAATGTTTTTACATAGCCTTTAGGTAAGGATTCCTTTTATGAAATTATAAGGAATCTAGGCTTTATACATGCTAATGACATTCAAGGTCTTATGCTTGTGTGAATACATTATTGGAAATAAGTTGGATATGTTTAAATGATAAAAAAAACTATACCCCTTTTAGCATGAAAAATCTGTTTTACTGTAAAACTCTCTAACAATGCAGATCTAGGATGAACCGGTCAACCGATTCATCATACCAATTCAATCAGCCGATCAATTGGAACAAAGAAATAGAAGGTTATCTACAGGATGAACAATAGCTTTTTGAAATTTTATTTGGTTTAGATTTGGAGACAACAAGTTGGATAAAATGGTTCATGCTAATCGATCTATAGTTGTCTAAAGAGGATTAGAAAGCATGTTAAGTGATTTTGGGATAGATACAATATTTACTTATATAGGTTGGCAAAATCTTTTTCATTTGAAGAAACTCATCTATCTTAAGCTTATCATGATGTTATTTTGTAAATATGTGAATCAATGTGAAGCCTAAAATAGTAAGTCATTTGCAAAATAAGCATATTGAATTTGATTGTGATACTTTAGGCAATATTTTAAGCAATAAAATCATTGGAGATTTTATGTATGAAGTTTAACTTCATATATTTCCTAGAAGGTCCTAAGGTTTATGAGGTTATAATCATACCAACTATTGGAGATTTTGTGTATGACAAAGTCGTAACATAACATACTGATCAATTAAATTTCGCACTAGGTGTTAACATTAAGAGTTAGGATTTACTCTAACATTCTAGGATTCTTCACTGCATAATAACATATAATATTCTGTCCAAAAAGAGGCATTATGATGAGGTCACTTTCATGAATATGTGTTTGATAGATTGTATGATTAGAGGATGTTGCATCAATCTCCCTTATATTATGATGAATAATATCATTATGGCCCATGATAAATAAATAAAAAAACAAAAATCTTTACCATATAGTAATGTTTAACTATTGTTTTTGAGTATTTTGATATCTTACTCACCAATATAGACAAGAATCCATACCTAAAAGCGATGGAAATAGCATCAGGACACTTACCAAGATGGGGTATGTCTTGACTAATATGGTGCTTAGATATCTAAAGACTAGATTGGTACTCATGATGAAGAAGAGCATGATGAGGGGAAAAAGTAGAATATCAATGGTGATGTTGAGTTTGTTGATATGTTTGAGACGCCACCTAGAGCTTCCTCTTCAAAAGATGTTCGTACAAGCTCTTGGTGATTAAGGATGGAAGGTCGACTAGAGCATATTGAGAGTTAGATGAATCATATTCGAGAGGATGTGCGTAATATGAAGGATATGATGACTAGTTTTCTCTCTTGCTACCCATCACCTTAAATGATTATATCACAATCATTTAATGTTTTCATTTTCATTTTTTTTATTACTTTTCACTTTGTAATGCATATTATCTTTTGAATATTATGCAATGATTTTGTTTTATTTTTCTATAATTGTTATACTTTCCCTATTTTCTTTTCGTTGGTGACAAAATAGGAGAAAATTGAGGAGATTGAGGGAAAAATAAAAAATAAATATAAAACAGGATACATGATTAAGGGGGAGAGAAACATATATATATATTGGTTTTCAAGTGAAGTCTTTAAGGGACTATATGCAAAATATAGGAAGAGATTAATCTATAATATATATAATATGAAAAATATTGATTTTTGGGTCACATATTAATATTTTTATGTATTTTGATAATAACAATTAAATAGAAATGGACTAATGATATATTTGGATGATATTAAGTTTAAACATGTTTATATAAAGATCATATGAATGAAAAAATCAATTAACAAGTTCAAGATGTAAAGCAAGTGAAGACTTAGTTTTTAAGTGTTCATTTTAGTGCTTAAATGCAAATAATTATATCATACTTGATAGCACAAATTAAAATGAATACACACACTTCACTCTGCATGCATTTAAAAATTATTGATAAAACGGTTCTAAGAATTAACCAGGATTAAAACTGATAAATCTAGAATTCTACATGAACCGATCGATTGTTTGGTGATACCATTTTAACCGGTAATCGATTGACCGTTTATTCATACGTGATGAAAACCTAAGAATTTACAGGAACTGATCGACCGATTGAATTATTAGAGGAATAGTAACGACTATAAATAACTATTTTTTACTAGAATCATATATATATATATATATATCTTGCTAATTGAAGAATTTAGTACAAAATTTAACTATATACACAAGCTATTTCGAAAGCAAAATCAACTTCAAAACATCAATCCTAAATTATACTCATATTTGTACATTAAAACATTTATATTCTTGCAAGAATATAAATTTTCATACTCACTACACTTAAATACTTTCAAACATTCCAAACACTATTAAATAAGCTATAAAAATATAAGTTTCGATTGTATTTTTATTAATTAATTTTTTCAATGATTAATAAACATAGAAATATATGAAAAATAATTAGCTGTCATGAAACATAAAATAGGACCTAAGTAATTACTATAACTACGTTTCTGAAGTTCCAAGTTATGTTTACAATAAAATACGAAAAGCCATAGTTTTAAGATCCGGCCCGGTCTAAGACCCGAGTTTCAGGTTTTCACCAATCACTGGATTTTGATCGAGTCAGCCGGGTCACACTGGGTTTTTTCTTCCCCTGTTTTTTCTTCAACCCAGCCCAGTTCCAGCCCCGGATCGGCCGGGTCCTAAGTTAACCCACCGGACCGGGCCGGGTTTCAAAACTATACAAAAAAAAAAAAAAAAAAAAAACTACAACAAATTTCTATCAAAATGGTTTTACATCAGGAAAAAAAAAATGCAACGCCCATCAAATATTGCTAGGCTTCACGTATGTAGTAAAGAAACCTATCTTCCGGAATGATGACCGCTGTCATAAGTGAGTCCTCTCCTATCTCTTCTTTCTCTTTAAAAGAGAAGCAGCACGGAGAAACATGCGATCAACCTCGTCAAAGGATGGTGAA
>Ga0325414_1005669_pt1 | contig 13202 bp, 8 predicted proteins | sample PopdelMetagenome_8_FD_206183 | JGI IMG/M metagenome (GOLD analysis project Ga0325414, IMG submission 206183) | Populus deltoides microbial communities from Bellville, Georgia, United States - Leaf-PdKOR-R3 | ecosystem: Host-associated > Plants > Phyllosphere > Phylloplane/Leaf | place: USA...
TGCTGGAAAACCAATTAGCAAATTTCAAACACAAATCTGAGTAATTAGGGTTTTCTTTTTTGTGGTTGTCGCGAGAAGAAGCAAGTAAGCAGAGAAGATGGGAGAAAGAAAGGTGTTAAACAAGTACTACCCACCAGATTTTGATCCATCGAAATTACCCAGGATCCGAAGACCCAAGAACCAACAGATAAAGGTCCGAATGATGCTTCCTATGAGCATCCGTTGCAATACTTGTGGTAATTACATCTATAAAGGCACCAAGTTTAATTCTCGCAAAGAAGATGTCATTGGCGAGGTATTTTTTTTTCTTTTAATTTTCTGTCTGTCTTTATTTTTACTGGTAGTGTTTTGGAAGGATTCTTTTCGTTCTTTTTTTTTTGTTTTTTTTTTTTTGCAGACGTATTTAGGAATACAAATATTTAGATTTTACTTCAAATGTACGAGGTGTTCGGCCGAGCTAGCAATGAAGACAGATCCTCAAAACTCGGATTATACAGTCGAAAGTGGTGCCACGCGGAATTTTGAACCTTGGCGTGCCGAGGATGAGGTAAAAATATATTAGTTACAACGTTGTACTTTGGTTGTTGTTTATCTGTGAGAATTTTTAGTTTGGAGAATAATGTTGTTGTGGGTGGTAGGAACTGGACACTGAGAAGAAAAAGAGGGATGCAGAAGAGATGGGGGATGCCATGAAATCACTGGAGAACAGAACTTTGGATTCTAAAAGAGAGATTGACATTCTTGCTGCACTTGATGAAATGAAGTCCATGAAGGTAATTAATTGGTTCGTGGGATTTGATGTTATTCGTTAAATTATTGTGTTTTGGTCTACTTTGTCATCCTGTACTGATTCTGTTTTCATTTTTGCAGTCTCGACATGCTACTGTCAGTGTCGATGCAATGCTTGAGGCTTTGCAGCGCACAGCTTCTGAAAAGGTACGAGTTTTAAGATAGTCAATAGTTTTTCCTTTTAAATCTTTTCATAGGAATAAATTTGCCCATTGAAATGAAATGCACTAAAGCATAATGTGAATTCTTTGCATTTACATATAACGTTACATGTAAATGTGTGAAAACCAAAGTAGAGATTCTAGTTGCAGGAATAATGCTTGCTTGCTTTTTTCTCGGGACATTTGCCTTTTCATTTCTGTGTTGTACTGCCTTATTCTGAATCTGGCAATGGATTTACTTGCTGACAGGAGAGGAAGTTGGAGGAAGAGGATGAAGCTCTTATAAAATCATTATTCAAAGTTAGTACTCAATTTCTATACTTGCTAGTTTCCTTCCAGACCTGCTCATTTGCATCCCCTTCCTCCCTTCTATATGACTAGATGGTCATAAAATGGTTTGTTTTGTGTTTATATTTTAAAGCAAAGACAAACAGAGGTTATTCGAAGAATTTCAGATGAAGATTCTGATGACGATGAAGATTTTAACATGTCAAGTGATAAGTTGAAGGTATGAGAATCTTGTAAATCTTCTTTTTCTTTATATAGGTCACTTTCTGGAAGTAAGAGGAAAAAGTGAATGGTTGGAATATATTGTGCCTAATTATTAAAGGAAAATATGAGAAGAGATCCAATTATAGTTGTAAAATTTTTCACATGCATTCTTTACCTCGGGCAATTTTTCCCATCAGTATAATTTAGTAGAACACAAATATTTTACTTCTGTCCAAGAAAAGGGGTTAATCTCAAGTGAAATCTATTATCTTCGTACTTTTACTTGCAAATATGACTTTTGTACCCCTTTAACTGTTGTTTGTATGGAGGCTTTGACCTTTGAGTGAGGTTAATCACTTTGGAAATATTACAACTCAGCTTGGATGCATTGACTTTGGAAAAAAGATGTATCTCTCTGTATAATCAAAACACCAAGGAATGAGCTAGTGTGTGTGCTTTGGAGTTTTTCTATTGAAAAACAGAAATATTCAATTATTTAGTTCCAAACTTCAATAATCTATCTGAACTGTTTCTATCAATCCTACTGAAATCAACTTTTCTCAGAATGAATTTTTAGTTTAGAATTGAGATAGATCAAGGTATGCAAAGGTGTATATACTAATCCTGGTGCTGTTGGTTCACTGGTCCTGAATCTTGGTCATGTAACCTATGATTTGGTTCCTAGATCAATACAATTTGTAAAGCCACATAGCAGGAGTGAAGCTAATTATGACAGTTGGATCAATATATGAAGACTGGGAAGATATATAATATACATGAATATTTCACAATGATGCCCATACTTGTGAAAATATTGATATTGCCACTTTTATCTTCCGTGCTTGCACATTTTCACCCTACCAAATGATAAAAAATTAGCCTTTTTCCTCCATTTTCTGTCCTACTTTCCAACATTTCCATCTCTCTTAAGATCTGTGTTCAAATATAATGTTATGATAGTGACTTTTTTGGAGCATTCTAATTTTTAGTCCTTATTCAATTAGACATGAGGAGCAGCCTACCTGAATGTCATTTATCAGAAATACAGTCTGTCTGTATGACCTTTCGCATTCTTCAAGAATTGTGTCTCGGTGCATCTGCCATCATGCCTTAACTCTGTCAGTTTTTATGAAGCATTTCATCTACTGCACTCATCATGAGCTTTGTTGAACCATTTATGTTTGCCTTTTTTTCCCTTCTTTTCATCTGTAATGTATCAAACTTCCAGCATGGTAATTTATGACTTTTTGTGGAGATCAAGTGATTCCTTAACTTGAACTTTTGAGTGCATGCTATGCAGAAGAGGAAGGTTGCTGATGAAGTTTCAAGTAAACCAACGGATTCACTGGCAAAAGCTAGTGTTTCAGATAGCCCAAATAACAGTGGTACTTTATGTCATCTTTTACCTTTCCCTTCCATATATTGTTCAGAACTAAAATTCTTGAAGTGCAATTAGAGTTCATATTTAGAAGCAGTGAATGAAAAGATAAGTTATATATAAATTCCTTGTTGAGATTTGATGGAGCTATGCATTGGGTAATAATGATAGATTGACTGTGATGTTTGATTAATGCTACTACTACTATTATGAGGCAAGAACAACATAGATAGCTACAGTATTCTCAAATTTTCTTCCGTGGCTAAATTTTCAGTGGATTTCTGATTTCTGATAAATATCAAACACCTCCTGCACAAAAGGTATATTTGATTTCAAAATGTTTCACCGCCTTTCTGGTGGTCTTCATGAGAGGTCTAGCATATTCAGAAACATGTATGTTATTGTCCCAAATAGATGCTATTAAAGCTATATGCAAAGGAATATTCTTCAAATGCTAATGTACTCCAAATGTATGTTAGAAAATTTGATTTATTACATATCACCAAGATCAATTAGTGTTCATCTTAAGATTACTCCTTTTTGTTTAACTTGTTACATTCATCTGTTATTATGATATTCTAGGTGAGTCTGACATTCATGTTCCTTGGTTGTCAACAGAAAATTCAAGTGCTTCAGGGACTCAAAATGATGGCAAACCTAAATTTAGATCCCCGTTGATCAGGATATCTGTGAAAAAGAAACCAGTTGCAGTTTCTGACCGTAACAAGCCAGAGGAGAACAAACAAGTAGAGCAGAGTACAGCTAATGATCCAAGCATTGGTCTACAATCCCTATGCCAGAACTATGACAGCGATGATGAGGATGATTAGTAAATGATTTTGGTGTATACCAACATTGCTTCCTTTCCTTGATAAAAGTTTTTTGGAAATCTACTTCACCCTCTGTTGCTTGAGGTGCGCTGCTTATTGAATGTGTCAAATACTGTATAAGAAAATATATCACTCGAAACCATAGGTCGGGCCGTTCCAAACCAAATATCTCCTGTGGCTCTGGGTGCTTAATGTTATGCTTTCAATCTTTGGATTCTGATCTGCAATTTAGAGGCCGTTTGGCATTACTGTTCAACTTGCGTTTTGCTGTATTTTAAAAATGTAATGTTAAATTGATGTTTTTTTTTAGTATTTTTTAATGTTTTTGATGTGCTAATGTAAAAATAAAATAAAAACATTTTAATTTGTTTTCAAACAAAAAATAATTTAAAAAGTATTATATATTACAATATCAAATACATCAGGGACATAGTCTCTTCTACCTGGAATTCCAGATACTGCTTGATTTAATGGTTCTGATATGTCTGGTGATGAGCTCTACTGTGGAAGGCCATCTACTTGATTTAATGGTTCCGATTTGCTTGGTGAGGAGCTCGCTCTCCTGCAGATGATCATCGTTAGAGTTGATAATTTAATGATATTTTTTTAACCTGATATATAAATCTAAAATTTACCGAACATAACTCGAAATATATAAATATATTTGTAGAATATTTAGAATTTTTAAATATAATATAATTAATATTTATAATTTAATGTACATATACATACTTTAAATATATATAGTTTTTATTAATTAATAGATAATAAATAGATAGTTTTTTATAAACCAATGATCAAAGAGAAATAAGTTCGAGCTGACCCGACTACAAAGCATGAATCCAAATTCATGGAAACATATTGCAACAGCCACTGATAAAAAACAGCAGACAAAACATGACCATCAGAGATTTCTGCCAGTATTCTGGTCTTGAACTCTATCCAACAGTTATATTAGGGATAAATGGTAACATGCTAGTATTCTCAGACCTTGATCTCGGCATTGGATAACCTCAAGCAATGTTTGTTCAAGAACAGCAAGCAACTGTTGTGTCGGAACCTAAAAAAAGGGAAACTTAAACCAAATGAAAATTCTTAACAGAATTACCGAATCCCAGTCCGATTACAGGTGGAAAAAAAATTAAAAAGGCAATTTGTAGTAAAAAACTCAACGATCTCTGAGCCAAGCCCCCGCAAGGTAATCCAAGCTTATTTTACAGAATATTAACTCAACCCTTCCTAGTTAAATGTGAAGGGTTAAGGCAAGAGCTTTTGAAGCATTTAAATAATCCCCTATGAAACGAAATAAATTATGTGCCATGAGCTATATTCTAGACGAAGAGCAAGTCTAGCATCGCAAATATAATCAAATAATTTCGAGTTGCAACAGCATTTGCAAAGCCTACCTCTTGTGACAGCAAACATTATTTGAATCTACATGGCCTTAACTCAATCTTCTTTGCAAATAGGACATATGAGATGCAGACATGGGAATCCATAAGATTCAAGTAGCTTGCATGAACAAGTTACATACCCTTTTTGTTTTAATCTGCAGTCTTGTGATTCTTGTAGTTCATGTTGCCTTGGATTCTTTTGTTTTTGTATGCTGGATTTGTTAAACTCAAAACCCTTTGGGTTGCTTGTCCAGCCTTTAACAGGCTCTATTTTGCTTATCAAAAAAAGTAACATTCTCTATCACAAACAACATCTCTTCTTCGGTTGAACCTGCCTTTGCGTCGAATTTCGTAAACCATATCTCTTATAGGACCCAACACTGTCTAGCTACTCCTTCAATAAAGAACAGGAAGCAAACATGTAAGAAATTGCCTGTTGTTGCAATAATTTAGAACTGCCTGTTTCATAACTTGTGTTGATTCTCAATATATTTACAAAAACGTTTAAACACAACCAAATTTAATTTCCCCCCCCCCCCCCCCCCCCCCCCCACATTGAATGAATTGATTCACACATTCATTGAGGTTATCCTGGGCCAGCATAGAAATATGGAAACTTTCAGCCCAAATCTGTCGATCCTCGTACATTTGCTTCATCTACTCACCATGCGATCCAGCATAAGAGTTGTAAATTTATAACTGATCGTTCCTTCAGTTGTTTTTTCTTTTGTTTTCAAATTCTCCCCCTTGAATGAGTTGCTGGGTATCTAAGAATTTCTATAGAGAGGTTTTTATTTTGAAGGGTCTAGCCCTTACGGGTTTATATATACATACATAATTACTAGGAGCACCGTAGCATTTGCCCCAAATCTTACAAACCCGTTTAGGCTTTGTAGAGAGAAGACCACCATTGGCCTCCTCCTGTCAAAGGTGCGATGGGTTCGGGTGGCCTAATGAGATTAGCACTGCTAGTCTTTTTCATATGAACGGGAAAGAAGGTAAGGTGTGAGCAGTTAATTCCGTGTTGAAAATCTTCAGACACCTGTTTTGGCACGAAGATTATTATAACTTCACGTACAAGTTCCCAGCCCTCCCCCAGGGATGGTAGTAGTTAATGATCAACCAAATCGATAACTGAAAACCAATGATTAGGATTAGGATTAGGATTCTGCAATATCAATAGTAGGGAGCTATGATGACATCGAATCAAATCTACTCTTCAATTTTGTTCATTAATTGTGGAAAAGGAAAAAAAAAAAAAAAGATTTTTGCTACCCCGGGACTCCTGAACAAGGTAAGAAATGATAAAGATCCATGAAAATAAAGGACTTTGTGACTTGGAATCATTATGAATATAGTTTACCAAACAACCTTTCATTCACCAAAACAATACCTTTTCCTTTAACAACTATACGTAGTACTGTAGAGAGAATCTTCACTACCTTAACCTTTGTGCCAGTTGCATGCACGCATTGTGCACTTGCCCTGGCCTGGTACTCAGCTAGCTGAAAAGCCTTCGCCAGCATCATTTGTTCAAACTTTTGCAGCTTATCCCTGAAAACTATTGCCATGCGCTTTGGGGTTCACTTGTCATAGCTCGGGCCTCAGCAAGAGAAATGGCCGTGGCTAGCATCATCTGCTCTTCAAAACTCTCAATGGGTCCATAGACATTCTGAAAGCTCCCCCCAATTTCATCTGGCGGTGGTGGGGGTAATTGGGCAGATATTCCACCAGCATCTTCTGCTGTCTCAGAACTAGCATAACTGGTCCCAGCTTCAGCTGCGTCTGATCCACGATCCGCACCCCAGTCCCCATCATCCCTTGTCACAATCATCCTGCAATCTGGCAGCACATTGCTAGAGCTCTGCGCAGGAGAGTAATCGTCTGCATCCTGCACATGCCTGTTATAAAAGCTACTAGCGCTTGGAAGCATGTTGAATGAAGGCATATTTACATTATTGTGAACAAGTGATTCCCCACCCATCTGCTGACGCTCAGCAAGAGCAGCTATAGCACATGCAAGACCTCCAGAAGGGGATGATGATCCAGCCAGTGGTGCCTTTGCTGGTGAAGCATGGCGTGCTTCCATGATAAATTGTTCAGATGGCGCAGCATCACCACAAAGCGGATTTTTCTGTCTTCCATTTTCCTGGAGTAAGTTAAGATCTTAAGTCAATTGTCAAGACAAGGAATAGAACCGAGTCAAATCTCCCATGTCAATATCAGAGACAAGAACAGCTCGGTTGCTAAAATAGCAAACAGAACATTCTTTAGATCATGCATACTTGTGTGAACACGTCTTCATGCCCATAATTTTTAGTTGCCAAAGTAGCACCTTAGAAGGAGCACATGCATGCATGCGGGTGCATCCAAGTGTATATTAGACAACAGAAAATGTCTATCATCCATATCTACATCTATATTTGCACAAGCTTTCAACTTTATTTGTCAAAAATATATCCCCCCTAAACACACACACACACACACACATAGAGGCAATGGATTCCTAAACCTGAGCTTCTCTAGGAAGAATAAGAAAAAAAGATATGCAAAGAGTATTCAATACCACAGCAAGGAATGGAAAGCAATTCAATAACAATAACAAATATTATTTTTCATTATGAGGAAAGCCTACAATAATTACAATGTTTTAGGCACCAATAAACCAGAAATACTTGTAAGCAGCACCTCTTTTAATAACTTCAACTGGCCTCCATTCTAGATATCATCAACTAATGAAGTAACTCCTTTTTTGCTGATATAACGTGCATTAAATTTAAATTACTTTCTCTATTGGTCTGGCTATGATTATCTCCTTTTGGGAATCTTTTTGAAACGCTTCCAATTTTCATTGAACCTCTTATTTTCTTATTTTCCTTTGTTCACTGGGCTACATCTAGATGCCCATATGCATAAGAACCCAGCTATCATAAAATTTAAATTTAAATTACTTTCTCTATTGGTCTGGCTATGATTATCTCCTTTTGGGAATCTTTTTGAAACGCTTCCAATTTTCATTGAACCTCTTATTTTCTTATTTTCCTTTGTTCACTGGGCTACATCTAGATGCCCATATGCATAAGAACCCAGCTATCATAAAAAAGACACAATGCCTGGTTACAGTGTTTACAGATGAGAAGAATTGTTAGTCGGAAGGAAAAGCTATAGGTGATATAGTATCTGATGAAACATAATGCCATGACAGATGGAGAAAGAGAGGGACTAACTTAATGAGTTTGATACTAGTTGTAACTGATGATGTATCATTCAATTGTTGGGCACTCGCATCTATTTACTAGATAAATCTAATTTGTTCTCCATTTTGAATTTTTGTTTTTAATTATGATCTCTCTACTCCAATAATTTAGGTGGTGTGATTCTTATTATGATTTCTACTGAGGTGCTGGGTTATGTTTTTTTCTCAGATATAAAAATTTTATAAAGTGGCTGGCTTTAGATTTTATATCATCAGATTTTTATATATCCAAAAAGAATAAGAAAGATAATTACATGCACTGCTACAAAAGTTTATGAATTTATATAATCAGGAAATGACACATGGTTGATTCATCTGACCACAAACTAGATGATACACAAATACATTGAGAGAGAAAAACCATAATCACACGGATGATTTTTCTAATGCAGTATGATGCTTTTGAAATGTTGTCCATTATATTCTGCACCTTTTAAGATTTTCTATAAAAATATTAAGATATCCTCTACAGTGTAAAGAAAATTTTCAATTGCACATTTCTCTTTTGTTATTATTATTAATATTTAAAAAATCTGCACATCCCTAATATTAACAATCTCATTTGACTAATTCCTAACAGCACCACTTTATTTATTACGAAGTCCTCCATAAATTGCAACAATTATATTAAATTAGTTCAAAAAAAGAATGTGTTACAATAATAACACCACAGATTCTGCTTATTAGGCACACTTACCCCGACTCACAAAATCACACACAAAAATATCCATCTAAATTCATACTACTGAAAACTTTTATTGAATATGATATCTCTAAATTCTTGTGGGGATGATGTTGGCTGTTTAATTACTAAATTAAATTAATTTTAAAATATCCTTCATAAATTTAGATCTAAATTACATTAGGTAAGATTTGTTCAACAATTCTACTGGGTAGGCAATCTAATACATAAAATTTTGTACTTCTTATTTCATTATATTTAATTGTACTTTACACTTTTTTTTTCATATTATCATTTTAATAGATTATTGATCCAATAAGTACCTTGATAAAATTATCTTATAGCATGGATAATCCATGTCATATGCTATAATAACTACTATGGATAAATGCAAAGGATCCTTCCAGCACACTCAAATGTGCAAGATTAAGATAGAAACAGGCAATGGAAAAGGTAAAGGCAAAGCAAAAACAATAAAAAGGGACCTAAAGAACATTGCTGCAAAACTGAAGAGGCAAAGGTCCAAATCCTTTGAAATGATCATTTTCTGAACATAAAAAGAACTGAAAAGTAAATTAGAACATGTGACAAGTTATTTTTAAAGCACCAGGCTTGCATCTTTTGGTCCAATGTATTGTTGTTAACATCATAAATTTCATTTACCCACTATGAGAGGTGATCTGGAAAACACAGAAAGAATCCTGACCATATTAGCAATGTTAGCTTGATGAGACATAAAAGAGACCATTTACTTTGGGACTTAAATCACAACCACAATAGTCGAGGGAATTTGTTTAAGCTCTGAATGAGAATCAAGAGCATCCATTGCTAGCAGCAATGTCAAACAAGACAATTTTGCAAGAGCATCCCAAAAATTGCTTTAGTTTCTTACACACCTCTATTTTAACTACCAGGAATTGATTCAAACATACTCTCATAGGCATAATTATAAATGGGTGATCATCACCTCTACATTACCTACCACGAATTGATTCAAAGGTACTCTCTCATAGCCATAATTATAAATTTGGTGATCATTAAATGTTGATGTATAGAAAATGATAAATCACATTCAGTTCCTACACAGGTAAGATGCAATCAGTTGTAGCTGGTGCATGGATAATGTTGGACTGATACATGTCAAAAGGCCAATCAGATACAAGAGGTAAAAAAGTCAAATAAAATCAATGTTGCATACAAGCTGGAGGAAATCAATCAAAGACCATTTACCTGAATGGAAAGCCAAATTGCTTCCATTAACATAATATCCTCAAGATCCAGGTCAAATTCATCATCCCTACAATTTAATGAACATTTGATATATAAATTAGAACAATGGCAATCCGGAAGAAAATTAGAATCGGTTCAAACATCTTATTAAGCCTAATATAACAGACTGTTAAACAGGAAATTTGGAATTAAGCATGCTATTCTGAGTTCTGGTGGTGATCATATCTATACAAAAGTGTCAAATAAAACCATCCCATTGCATACTGAATTTGAGTAATAAGCAATCAGTGTTGTGAGATAACAAATGTTGCATCTTTGATTTAGAATTTAAGTCATTAAACCAAAACAAAGCTTACAGTAATTCTAACTTCTTCCCTCCCTTGATTAAAAAACAACTCTGAGTCTCAATGAGTTGCAGCATGCAATGAAGCTTTTGTTTTTTCTTTTTCTTGAGTCTTAATAGTGTAAAGCAGTTATGACACTGCCATCTTCTTTCCTTCTCACTCCATAACCACAGGAACCCCATTCGACTCTTTCACTAGATATTTCAACCTCTAAATGGATGAAGCAAGAACTTTAGACACTAGCCTATGTTCATACCTCAGAATATATACAACTGATCCGTCCATGAATTAGATGATGTAACACTTAGCTATCAAGAGAATTTATATTGCAAAACAAGCTTCTTCAAACCTATAAACTACTACACCCATGAAAAAAAATCTCTACAGTTGACAGGATATCATATCATCAAAAAGTACAGAACACCCACAATGTTACATTTTCTCAAGGACAACAAAAAAAATTGGAATACAACATTTTTCTTTGAAAAAAAGAAAATGTGCAGCCCACAATTTAAAGGATAAAACATCTTGTCTTCCTTGTAATTGTTTTGTCTCACAAAAATCATAATAGAACCTGTATCACTAACCTGAATCAAGAACTTGATGGGGGAAAGAAACTAGAGATGCAATATACCTGTTCCCTCCAGAGTGCAGAGGATGTCTGATTGAGTATTGAGACGAAACAATGTCCTCACTTTCCACTGGAGCCCTATCAGATGGAACTGGGAGAGATGATTGGGGAGGAGAAGAAAATTTATAACCATCATGATAACCATAACATAAGCATATAAGCAGTAGCTACCAGAGTTTTAAAAGGAGAATACCAGCTGCTGGTCCACATTCAAGCTCCCCTGGAGCAATACTAGTGCTTGAGGAACTCACTTCTGATCTTTTCTGCGTTCTCTCTTTGTCATCCTGAAGCTCCTGCTGTCGCATCCTAATTTTCGCTTCTATAACACGCTGTTCTTCCTGCAGAAAATGAAGAAATGCATATAAATCTCAACCAATATAAGGAAAGTATTGGCACACAGTACATAGAATAACAAAAATTGCAGTTACAAAGGCCAATAAAATCTTACAATCTGCTCCAAACCCTTTTCCTCTTTAGTTTTCACACCCCGATACTCCACAGCATAATTTGCAGTTTTGCAAAATGGACATCTGATCTTGTTAAGTAATGCAAGCATAGGAATATGGCTTCAGGAAGTAATAAGATGATGACAATCAAATTAAACAAAATATGCAACTGAAATAAAAAATTTGCACTGAAGGATACTGAGTAGGTCGGGTTGAATTAGGATTCTTCATCTGCAGAAAACACTCTGTACAAAGAACACAGCTCAAATTCCATAAATGATTTGAATAACTAACATAATATGTCAAATTGCAGAACTCAATGGCCAATTAATCAATTACCTGTACAGACGCACTTCATGCAACATCTTGATCGGTTGAGACTCGGATAATACTAAGACAAAAACAAAACAAAAGGGCCAGGTTAGTCACACCAACAATGTACAACAGGGTCTAATACCATTAAATCTTAGCTTTATAAAATCGATTATTTCTCTTTGGTCACCAACACAACAATGGGAGAGGGGAAAAAATGGTATATAAAAAAGAATATGCCTAGGTCTCTCAAAAAGAAGGGAAAGAATCAATCAAATACTTCATTTTTTTTCAAGAGAACATTAAAGCGAATGTAAGGGGGAAAAAGTTCCTTTCTTTTTCTTCAGCTTTGCAAATAACCAAACACAAAGGAAATGAGCTAAAAAAACCAAAATGAACTTGAGGGAGAAAAAGACAGAAACAAACTAGATAGAAAGACAATGATAGAAACACGGACCAAGAAACAGATGGGGCATTCCTCATGATCATAACAGCTGTCCTCGTCCCCTGGAAAACAAGGGGCAAGCTTGGATTCGAGAATGAGCTTTCTTAGCTTTTTATGATCCACATCTTTATGAGCATATAGACCTTGTGGTCTTGTATACATCTCATCCACCACTTGTCTCCTCCTCCCCAGCTTATTCCCCATCCAATACTCCCAAGAACTCCCTTCAACTCAATTTTTGTTTCTTTTTTAAGTTAAAGAAACTCTTCCAATCACTGACTCAGAAAACTTGTATGAATTACAGCAATCTGCAACACCTAAGAATCATCCATATCTGAAACCCTAATTCATGCTCACACAGCAATATAGACTTTCCCATCCATTCACTTCACTTTTGAAGCACAAAAACCTGCAAGAATTGAATAAACACAAAGAAGCAACAATGAATGAATGAAACAAACAATCACAGCACCAAAAACCCTAACCATTCAACACATAAAATTATTATTAATCACTATAACCAATTCACAGCTCACTTTGCTATATACAGAAACATCTCCAAATCTGTAGATACTATAAGGATCAAAAGTTTACCTTGGAAAAAATAAAGAAAAGAAATGGAATCACATTTAAGGACTAACCTCTCCAATGTGAGATGAAAGATGAGGATAGAAAAGGAAAGACCGAGAGATTGTTGACAAGAAGAGATACAAAATCACAACTTTCTCTGTTTTATACATACATACATATACACGTGCATACATACATATACACGTGCATACATACATATAGAGAACAGAAAAGAGATAATA
>Ga0325414_1005672_pt1 | contig 13201 bp, 6 predicted proteins | sample PopdelMetagenome_8_FD_206183 | JGI IMG/M metagenome (GOLD analysis project Ga0325414, IMG submission 206183) | Populus deltoides microbial communities from Bellville, Georgia, United States - Leaf-PdKOR-R3 | ecosystem: Host-associated > Plants > Phyllosphere > Phylloplane/Leaf | place: USA...
CTCTCTTGTACAGTTTCGAAATGAATGATAAAGTGGTTGGCTTCTGAAAACCTGAAGCATATTTTCATTCTATAAATGATGACTTTGGATTATGATAAGATGGGAGTCAATTAATTAAAGGTATATTTTCCCAGTTTATTCTTTCAGGTTCTCCAAGAGCCAATCCTCTAGACAAGCGGCTGAATTATAGGTGTTAAAGACAAACAATATATATATATATATATATATATATATAAAATACAAAAACATTGGTTCGTCGATATTATTTCACTAAAAAATTGCTTATAATTGAAGAGCGAGAAGAATGAAAATAAATGCTGAAACTCGTCATACGTGTGTTTAAGATAAGTGGGGAGGTGTCTTATGTTTCATCTATCTATTGTCGATTTTTGATGCACGATGTTGATTTTGGAAAAAGAAGTTTTTCGTGATACTTTGGTTTAATTTTAATGATAACCTAAGGTTAACTCATCATCATGGTCGGCATGCACAAGCCCTCTATATAATTAATAGACTTCAAATTACAACGTCGACAAATATATATGATGACAATTTGAACTATACTAAATATGCTAGATGGGTTTTTGTTTCTTACAAGTGCATATACATATACATAGATCGATAGTATTAATTGTTAGTATTATTAACTTTTGATCGAAAAACGTTTTAAGAACTTAATTATTGTTAGAAATTAATTTTAACATGATTAAAATTAATGTTTTGTTGAATCCAAATAATTAAAAATAAGATACTTTCACATTTGGAGTTAAGGGTTTGTTGAAAAATATTCTCTAATATAAATACTTTAATATAAAATATTAACATATTTAAAATTAATTATAAATGATTGATTAAACAATATTAACAATATTTAAAAAGGAACAGGGAGGTTGTTTATACCCTGGATGCGACTTTGTATAGAACACCCTATCTCCGGAGGAGGCATCAAGTTGGGGGGAATCAGCTTCAGTACTTCAATTATTGGAAGACAGATTGTGTCTTAGTCAATGTTTGACATGTTTCTTTGGTCACAAAACAATATTGCAACCAAAATAATTAAGATTTCTAAATAAAACAGAGTGGCCAGCAAAATCTGTGGTAACCACAAATTAAGCACGTCATTGTTGACGAGTGATCATAAGAGTGGAGGACGCTCGCTCTCCTCATGGCGAGCTACAACAAGATCAGGATTTATATGGCATGTGGAAAATGACAAGTCAATAATCTCCCACCATCAAAAGCTGGTTTTTTTTTTAAATGCGGTGGGCTGGAGGTGATTGAAACCCTAATAGAAAATACATCTTGTCTGCGTGCGTGCCTTATTTCTGTTTCATGCAAGTAAATATCAATCTTGAATCTTCATCTCTCATCGGGAAAATACATGTTGTTGGTGCCAATCTCGAGCCTTCGCTTCACAGCAATGACACATAATTAATTTCAAGACTAAAAATCATGTGTTAAAGCTCAAGTTTGTCTACTTTATCAACGAGAAACCACTCCCAAGAGTTTATATGATAAATTAAATTTCTAAAATATATATATATTTAAAGTGGCTCTTTGATTGCTTTTGAACGAAACCCCAATAAAAATACAGTGGTACTGAACAGTATTGATCTGTTTCTGTAAGGAAAATGTAATCTATCTCGATTCTTTTTTCACTTCCCACATGAAATCACATGTTAACATTGATCATGATCATGATCATGATCATGCTCGAGCCTTCACTTCACAATTTCAAAACTTGTGAAAGCTCAGATTCTCTACCTTGATATGGAGAAACAACTTCAGTACTTTACAAAGGTGACATGATTCGTTATATTAAAATCCCAAGTATCTTTAAAGTGACTTTTTCATTACTTTTGAAAAAATTTAAGGTGGAAGGAAGCTGGGGGTAATTTTTTTTTATTATTATTGTATATGGTTTTATTGATCTAACTTCTCCAAAAGAGTTGGATACATGATACATTGTTGTGGGTGCAAGCAGGTTGCGAGGTCAAAAGATTAACCTTGTTCCTCTCCCTCTCTATGTTTTTTTTTTATTAATTAGCCTTGAATTTGACATGTTCTTTTTTAAAATGTACTCGTAAAAACAAGAAATACACTCTTTGAGCCCAGAGAAGTGGGCTTTTATTAAATTCATGGACCGTTACTGCCAATTCCTTAGGGCTGGAAATTCATACATAACACCAGTTATGGATCAAGGCACTTCGGGCCACGTCCAGTCCAATCGAAGAAGTGGCTTATAACATTACGTTAGTGCAAACCAACAAGCGCCAATCATTTGACCACCATCCTATTTTTATGCCAGATCGATGCTCTATTACGTGCCTGTTGGGTATTGAAATTAAACCTGTTTGTTGTTAAGATTTATTTATTTTATTTTAAATTTATTTTTTAGTGTTTTTATATCATTTTAATGTATTAATATTAAAAAAAATTAAAATAAAAAAATTATTTTAATACATTTCTAAATAAAAAACATTTTAAAAATAACTTCTACCACACTCTTAAATAACATCATTTTCAATTTCAAAGTTTAAGCTTTCTAATCATCTAAAAAAACTATTTAAAATTCTCTAGTTATAAAAAAAGGTTAAATTTTTTCAATTTTATCCTTGTATTTTTTTTTTTAAAAAAGTTAAATTAATATACCTCTTGATGTTAGATAAAAGACTTAAATGGAAAACTCCTTTCTTTTCTTTTCTTTTCCTCTTGCTTTCTTTCACTCTTTTTTTTTTTCTATTGTTATGACATTTTCCCTTTCAAATCCCTTCATTCGATATAATATCTTAAAAAAATTAAAAATCAAAATAAATAATTAGGCTATTAATGAATCAATATTTTTGGCACTTTTGTGTAAAAGCTTAAAACCCTGTCTAAAAAGGTCCAATAACAGGGTGGTTATCCATTAATAGGTAGGTATGGCAAGCTGCTAGATCCAATATACTTTGGTTCAACCACGTGCTAAGCCTAAGTAAACGTGGGTCTAGTGACCTATTAGACCCAATAAAATTGAGTCGGCCACGTACGGAGCCCAAGTAAATATGGGTCAAGCAAACTACTAGACCCAACATATTTGAGCTCGGTCACATGCAGAGCTCAAGTAAGTGTGAGTTTGGCAAGCTTGCAGACCCAATTCACTTAGGATCGGCCATGTGTTGAGCCTAAGTAAACATAAATCTAACAAATTGTCATACCCAACACCATAGGTTTCAGCCACTTTTTGAGTCTAAACGAACATGGATCTAGCAAGTTGTCAGATTCACCTCCACTAAGCTTAGCTACGTGCCAAGGCTAATTGGTCTAGGGGTCGTTAAAGACCCATGTTAGGGTCATAAGAGTCCTTTATTTATTCTTAAGACTTTTAACATGAATTATTCATATCATGAATAATTTGTCTATCTATATCTATAAGTGCATAAAAGGTCTTTCAAGGATCTACCACATTTTCATTTCATTAATGACGTGTAAGAGATGTTTATTCCTCAATAATGACATGTAAGGGGTTTTTATCCATCATTAGTGCCATCAGGAAAAAATAACTCTCTAACCCCTCCACTCCATAAAAAAGACAAAGTTCAGGGATTATAAATACTCCATGAACCAGCCTAGTAAATAATCAATGCTTAACTAATTATTCATGATTTGTTCAATTCAAAATCATTAAACCTAAATTAATACCTTTTAATTAATATCAATTCCATAAAATATCAATTTTAAATTTTCAACTTGACAATTTTAAATTAATACCTTAAAAACATTTTAGAAATTTTAATAAATCAATCACTCATCTCAAATCACCCCAAAATCAATTCAAAAATTCAAAATCAAACAAAAAAAATATTTCTTCGTCTCAAGTCTAATATATCTTTTTCAAGCTATATAAAGGCAAAAAACCACCACCATCGAACTCCACTAGTCAAATGAAACTCTCTAACATCAAGTTTGACCATTTTGATTATCAAAATCGTGATAATCAACAAGTTTTTTTTTCTTTTGTTTTTCGATAAGTTTCTTTGTCTTTTCTCTAACCCATGAATTGAAAAATAAACAAAATAAATTTTGATACAAAAATAAAATTATTATGAATTTGAGAACAGATGTATCTTTTCTCTGTATTTTACATTTCAGTTCTTTATTTTTTTAATTTGATATGTTTGCCATAATTGCAAACCTAGTTAATTTCATTTAGTTAGGCCTTAAAAGGATTCAATTTAATAAAAAGAGTCATGTGTTTTACTATTCATGTGAATAGTAAAGCATCATAAAAATAAAAAACCCTAACTCTTACAGCTGACATTGAGGAAATCTTTTCCAAAAACATCAATCAAGAAAAATGTTATAACTTTCAATATTATTTTGGAAGTAATATAAACAACTTATTAGAGATTGATTGAAAAAAAAGATAGGTTGTAAAAAAAAATTATTTTAATACCTATGTTTTTTTTATTTAATAATAATAAATATATATTTACTTTCACATACATTTCTCTCTCTTCCTTGAATATATTTATTTCCTTATAGAGTAAGCATTATTAATTATTTTGATATTGTACCAATGCTACCTTTGTCTTACAAAGATGGTCTTCCTCATTTTATTTTGCTATCGCATCTGCATATATATATATATATATATATATATATATATATATAAACGAATTGAAAGTTAAATACTGAATACGATGGGTTATGACTCGTGGTTCTTGACCCAGCAATTACCTTTCATTATGGTATCATAGAGGCTAATCCTATGAAATTTAAGGATCTAAATCTGGAATCTTCTCAACCTATAATTACTCCTTCCGTTATATAAAGATGATCCTAACTTTGAGAGGCAGTAAGATGCTTTTGGAGATATATATATATATATATATATATATATATATATATATATATATATATATATATATATATATATATATAGATCCTTAAATTTCATAGGATTAGCCTCTATGATACCATAATGAAAGGTAATTGCTGGGTCAAGAACCACGAGTCATAACCCATCGTATAATTATATATATAAAATTGAATTTCTGATATTCAATGAAGTTCAAAAATAGCTAAGTGCATGTTTCGAAAAGGATTCTTTAAGGAAGGATATTCAACTAAGACAAGGTGCAGCTAAACTAACGTAGATATATATATATAGATAGCGTTGTACTGATAGCCACCTCCAGCAAGAAAGAGATCCAAAAGACTTTCTGAGGTAGTAATCTTTCAACCAAAAAGTGAATAACGAAATCGTTGGAAAAATTCTTCACCTTCTTCTAATTATTTTAAGGGAAAATTACACTTAACACCCCAAGATTTGATTTTTTTTTTCTTAACTTTACAACTATATTTTTAAATATTATATTTTCAATTATATACTTTGATTGCAATAACATTTTATATCCTCAAGAATTGACGCTAAAAAAAATCAACAAAAAAATGTGTATTTACTAGTGTTAAGTCCGCCCTGCCCATCTTAAATGCATCTCTCTACTATTTGTCATTTGCATGGAATCTATACTGCTTTGTATAGTTGTTTAATACGATGATTTATTCTAATGTTGTTTTACTGGGTTTTAAATTTTATGTGATTCGTTGATGGGTTCCTGCATGTGGTCGGGGATTTCCAAGAAAAATGTCTGATTTTTGGAAATAAGAGGGAGGGCTGATGTGAAGTGACAGTGGTGGTGGTGGTAAGTATGGCTGACAATGACAATAAGGGAAATACTAATTTTTGGATAGTGAGATGAGGGAAATGAGTGTTCTGAGAGGGAGGGGGGGATTTTGTTCTTGTGTTTTAAAAAAATTTAATTTAATTTTATATTTTTGTTTTAAATTATTTATTTTTTTATATTTTTAAATTATTTTAATATGCTAAAATAAAAAATAATTTTTAAAAATAAAAAATTATTATTTTAATATATCTTCGAATAAAAAATATTTAAAAATAATTCTATTATATTTACAAACATCCCAAGAAAGAATTGATGTAGTAATGGGAAGTTTCAATGGATAATATATATACGGTGGTATTAATATCATTTTGATTATTTTGAAAATCATTTTTTATCTGGAATGAAAAATATAATATTTCGATCGCAAATTAAAAAATAAAAGAGGTACATGTGCTCATCGTAATATTCCCTTATTTAATGCCAACAATGTTGTAGATTCAATCAAAGTAACAAATATTGTTTTGTTCTGTATTTAATCTTCTGCACACCTTGTCAGGAATCAGTCGAAGAAGTTAGAATTTTCCAATGGATCAGGCTGGCCTTAATTTTCTGTTGGCTAGTAATGACTACACATAATATTGACAAAAGGCTACCTCCGAACAGAGGTATGCACTAAGCATAAACTTGTAATATATTCTTATCAGCTTCGAGTTTCTAAATACTCATCATTATCACGTAAGCGTTCATCTTCTGTAGATCAAGACATAACCAATTGGAATCATGTACTGATCTGTGTGATTAGTAATTAAAGCAATAATTAAAATCAAATCATATACGGTTTGCAAGATGGGTTGCTGTCTTGGTCGAGCAATTCCATCAGACACAAAGCTAGTGGAGCTAAAACTGGCTCCACACGGTGTGAATGAAAGGAAAATTAACAGATGACGACAATGGTTTAAGTTAATATTTTTTCGGCTGATAGCATGCATAATTTCATCAAAATCCGCAGTGGAGCCCATGGGGGGGGTTTTAGGGTTGCCCGTGACACGATCCCATCTAACTTCCACGAGAATCAAATAAGCCAAGTTGGAAGTGTGTTCCTTCCCATAATTTATATAAAGGGACAAATTCCAAGTTTTGTTTTCATAAATAGAACACATGAAACACTAATTAACAGTAAAAGAAAAAAAGCAAACTTTTTGTTTCACACTGAAATCGGTTAAGAGATCATAGAAAAACTTTGCTGTGATTGAAACTATGGCTCTCCATTAATATCTGATGCGTTTAACAAAAAACACAAAATCTTTTTTTTTTTTTTGGTGGCACTAGGTTTATCTCTGAAAATTTATGTATGATTTGATTGGAATGGATCTTCTGAGATTCATCCATGGATAGTACTTCCATCGTACAAGTCGAGTTATGCTTAACCTTGTCAGTGTCAATTTATTTACCTTGTATGCTTATTTTATTTTGTTTGACTGATCTTTTCTGTTTTTGGCAAGCTCTATATTTTGCACCCTCGTTTTCATAATTATGAATCCATTCGGACTGTTAAGGGAAAAAAAAAACTAAACAGTGAAGGATTAAGTACAAGTCAATTGTAAAGAAGAAGCGTCTTGAAGGATGAGAGCTGGGAACAACTTGTAATCATGAAAACCAATTTGTCCTCAGCAGTAGGATACCGCTCATGAAAATGAAGGTAGAAACGAATGGCAGTCTTTAAAAGGAAGAGAATGATGGAGTAAATGCTTTGTTCTTTTAGCTAAATCCAACCCTGCACCACAGATGACATGGGACATGTGATCTCATACACAACCAAAGGATGTTATTCAGGGAGACGCTTAAAGTTATTTCATGCATGAATTATTAAAAAAACCCGAAGATCTTTATTAATCAGCACTGGATGCACAGGAATAGTGAAATCTTGGCTAACTATGGATGATCCATGGTAATGTTGCTAGGGCCTAGGAACATGGCAATTTGCAATCCCTAGCTAAAAACACAATCATCCAAAAGTTTGCCAAAAATTCCACCTGTCTGCTGCCAGCTAAATTACAAAGTCACACATGGCTGCATGGACTTCTTCAATTTGTTTTTTTGGCAGAAATTCAATATATTATTTTGTCTCAACATCAAATTAACCGACAGGACCTCCTTGAGCCCTATAAAAAGCCACTCCTTTGGTGCATATTCCCATCACTTAAAGTTCTCTCTTCTATAGCTTCTATTAGCTAGTAATTCACTGTAGCTTCTAAATTCAAAAGGAGCTATTAGCTTTTGATAGAAATGGCTTCCAAAAGCACAGCATCACTTGCTCTCTTTCTTGCACTCAACCTCCTCTTCTTTTCCCTAGTCACTGCCTGTGGAGGGGGTTGCCCGTCTCCAAAACCAAAGCCAAAGCCAAAGCCAAAGCCAAAGCCAACACCAACACCAAGCCCTTCCGGTGGAAAGTGCCCTAAAGATGCACTTAAATTAGGTGTATGTGCTGATTTGCTCGGTTCATTGCTTAATATCACCGTTGGCGACCCACCTGTAAAGCCTTGCTGCAGTGTCATTCAAGGCCTTCTTGATCTCGAGGCTGCTGTTTGCCTTTGCACTGCCATCAAAGCTAACATCCTGGGTATCAACCTTAACATCCCACTCTCTCTAAGCTTGCTTCTCAATGTCTGTGGAAAGAAAGTCCCCAAAGACTTCCAATGTTCCTAAACATATTGGCGTACGCCTTTGCATGCTTTGAAGTATGTTTTCTATTAAGAATTGTGTGATACAAGGAAAACAGCTGCTTGTTTTCGCTTGTACTGTGCTTTATCTGTTTTTATTCAGCTACCACGAATAAGTTTTATTAGTTTTCCTTGATGTTGTATCATGTTTTTTATCCTAAGTGAAATATATAAACGTTTCCTTTGATATATATCATGTTTAACGTGTAATATATATTTGCTCAAACTTCTGTCATTACAAATCCTTTGAATTAAAATCGTGCACGATTTGCATATATATTGCATGTTAAGCATACATAAATCTTCTCCCAAAACAGATATTTACCCCCAAAAACAAGGACATACCATGTATAATCCAAATCTACTATTATTATCACTTAATCAAAGAATAATAGTTAATAAAAAGGAAAAAGAAACTCTTCTCTCCCCTCCCCATCTACAGTACTAGTAGTATACTACAGCCCAATACGGACGAGTCTAATTTAACCCAGTTGAAAAATATTAATTTGCCTCACTTGCAACGCCTGAACAAATTTCCATAAAAGTTGTACAGCTTTTCAGAACGGACAGTTTTCCTTTATAATTACTGAAATAACCATAGAATTTTCAGAAATGGTTCAGTTGGGTGTCAATCATGACATCCAGTTTTGGAAAAAACAAACTATGATTAGTTTTTATGTTGTGTGATTATCGGATATTGAAACATACAGTACCGTAGTCTTAAATTGCAGTCGCTGTATAACACGGGCTGCCACAGATTTTATATAACGATCATGACCATCTTGCTTGCAAAATATTTGTAAATACACACACACACACACACACCATTGATTTGATTGAATTTCACTAAAATACATAGTATTAGTATTTCCAGATTAAAAAAAAAAACCATAAATAGTCAGCATAAACACATTACTTCTCTACTAGACATTACAAAGTTAATCACTAACTCTCCAAAACGAGAATTGTCAGGGATCTTTTGTTTCTATGTGAAGCTCCTTATCTAAGAATTTAAGAAAAAAATATAGTAATTTCAAGATTTTTTAGGTAGTGTAATTGTGTTACACTTGTCAATAACAATTGCAATGGTGGCTGCGACAAGAAATTCCTAAAACCTATAAACAGATTATAACATTACGGGAGGCAAAATTTACAATACATGACCTGTTTGGTTTTGTTCTATTCGTTGTTTTTTATTTTAAATTGTATGTTTTTGCTTGGAAAAACATAAAAATAATATATTTTTATTTTTAATATTCTAAAAATATAAATAAAATATTTGAAGCAAGAAAATTTATCTTTTTGCAAAAGTGTTTTTCAACCGCTAAAACAAATGGACCATAATGGATGTCATGTAATATAATGCTTGTTTTATAGAATCATGTTTATCACATCAAAATAGGGATAATTAGTTAATTGACGTACTTTGCCAGGGATTTGATAATTTTTTTCAGCAAAAAAAAATGAATATTCAAACTTTTTTAACATGTTTTTTTACAAAACAAATCCTAATTATAAAATTTATACATGTATTTAATTAAATAAATCAAGAAGCATCTATACTAATAATGCAAAAAAAAAATGTTAACGTGTCTATTCAACTAATCTTGTTATGGGTTCAATTTAAACGCAAAACAATGAATATGTAGATGTTATTAACGTATTTTTTATATCATGTAAAAATTATAGTTGTGAATCAAAACGTCAATACTTACTTATAATAAAATAAAATAAAAATCATATGTGTTAATAAAAAAAAGTGTAAGATCTCAAGTTAATTTTTAATATAGTAGAAAAAAAAGGCAATGTTGTAATTGCTATAGCGAAACACCATTTTTTTAATTTTGTATAATAATTTTTCAAAAAAAAGTGTAAAAAGAAATTACAAAAAAAAATAAAGATAAGAACAAAAAGAATGGTATTGATAGGTCAAGTGTAGAGTGATAAATATTTCAAGTGTAAATAATTAAAAATAATACTTTTTTTCCAAAAATATGTAAAGAAAAAAAAAGGAAAAACTAAAAGAACTACAAAAGAATGAAAATAAGAACAAAAAAATGATGATAAATAAGTCAAGTGTAAAGTGATAAATATGTCAAGTATAAATATAAATAGGAAAAAAATCTAAGCAAAATTATTTTTCTATAAAAAAACCTAAAAAATTATAGATTTGCCACTGCTACCGTAAAAACATTAGAAAATTTTACACTTATACCACTTTTACAGGAAAACACCGTTTGCTTTTAGTATATGTACTAACTATTTGATTTATGTTTTGTTGTGGGTGAGATTAATGTTTTTTAGCAAAAATAAATGAATATGCAGATTTTTTCAACATGGTTTTTCTAATACAAAAGAATGAATTGTAAGTCTTGGTAACGTGTTTTTTGACATCGGGTAAAAAATATAATTGTAAATCAAAAGACCGATACTTACATATAATAAAATAAAATGAAGATCATATATATTAATAAAGACGTGTGTGATTTTAATTTAATTTATTAAGTAGTAGAAAAATAGAATATTATTGTTATTGCTATAATGAAAGTTTTAGTCTTCGTATAATAATTTTTCAAATAAAAGTGTAAAGAAAAAAAATTACAAAAAAATGAAGATAAAAAAAAATATATAGATAGGTTAAGTGTAGAATGATAAATATTTCAAGTGTGTAGAATAAAAAAAATAATATTTTTTCCAAAAAAAATGTAAATAAAAAGAGAAAAAACTAAAAACATGAAGATAAAAACAAAAAAATAATAATGGTGATAAATATGCCGTGTAAAGTGATAAATATGCAAGTATAAAGAAAAAAAGGATCTACGTAAATTTGTTTTTTTAAAACAAAATCCTAAAAATTATAGATTTACCACTATTATAGTACTGTTTCAATAAAAAAATTAAAAAATACAATTATGCTATTTCTATAGGAAACATTATTTCCTTTTAATATACATATTGTATAATGATAATATAATTCTCCCAATTTATAATAACACTATATATATTACTAGTGAAACTTTTGTTATCAACTAATACAGAAAGATGCCACAAATTGATACAAGTTTCTTTTCCCAAGCTGGTACGTAGCTTATATGAAGCTACCAATTATATATAAACATTAAATAGAATGGTACAAACTCAGTTTGTTCTGGATTTTTCAGCTAAACTATATCCAGAACGTTCCTGTTTCATTCCACATGTTCCGTTTCGCTTTTAAAAAGTCATTAAATCAAATTGAACCTTGTTCAATTTAATTAATTAAGCCACCTAATTATAAAAAATTCTTTTTCATTACAATTTTCAATAACAATAATATTAATAATAATATTGAAAATTATTATTGCTATTTTTATTAACAATGATATTAATAATTATTGTTTAAGTTGAATTACTTTAAGTTAAAGATCTATTTAATTTTGACTATTTAGAAATATTTTAAAATTTAAAGTTATATTTGTTTGGCATTGTGTTTGTATTGCATAATTTATAATTAATTTATCTTGAATTTGAATTATGTTTGTTGAATATATATAAACAGTACAACCTCAAAACGGCACGCTGAAACACTCCAAAACTGAAATATTTCATTCTGATTAAAAAAATAAAACACTTAGTGAAATGAAATTGACAACCTTGAGCAAGAGTACTAAACAGAGAGAGAGAAAAGAATAAAGGATAAAAAAAAAAGTTATCCTTTATACAGGAAAAAAAAAACGCAAGATAAAAATATCATGAATAAAAACATTGTTTCCAATAGAGTCTTTTAAAAGCTTATTTCCGAGGTTACTTTTATGTCATGATGTTCAAGATCGTTTGGTGTGTTTCGACCCAGCATGACACCTAAAGTGGAGTCTTTCATCATCTTATATTGTCTTTGGTAATTAAATTAACCACCTACTAATTAAAGACAATCTTTTTTTCAAGGAAACGTCCCTTACTCTTTTTTCCTCTTCTGGAAAGGATTTTACCCACCAAAAATTGAAATGTTCATCTTATATGACTGCTACTGCAGGAATGATGGAGTGTGTGCTACATCTTTCCTAGCATGTCATTATTTGATATATCTTAGCCAAGCAATATGTCCTTTTTTATGAACATCAAACAGAATAATCATTTTTTTTCCCATAATTACTATATATATCACACGTGGAGATTGGAGCAACAATTTCAAAACTAGTTTGATATCTTTAAATGCTTGTCAAGTAAAATAGAACATATAATCAGCTAATAACAGGATATTATGAAGTGCCTTAATGATACTATCATATGGTATTTTAAGGGGTATTCGGACTGCAAGAAACAAGCTGATCTTTGAGGATAGGATATTGCATTGGAATGTTCAGTTTCAGCTTATTCTTCACCGTCTTCTACTTTGATTAATTAAAAGCTTCGAGCAATAACTTTTCATACACAAGGAATAATTTATTTAGAGGTAGTACGGTAATTTATCATGGACTAATAAGTAAAATGGTTTTGGTTTGGGAGCTCGTCAATGTTTTTTTTTTTTAATCTCTATAGATTTAATGATATACTGATTTATCAATAATATCTAAATTATTATAAAAAAAAATCTTTTTTCAGAAACGAATCGTTGATGCCGCTTCCAACCCTTTGATTAAAGCTGCTTCTCTTCTTTCTCTCCACTGCTGTGAGGTGTGTGTGTGTGGGTGTGTGTGGGGTTATTAATTATGGTCTCGCATTAATTGGGATGGTGGGATTTTGTGTGGGTGATGCCTGATTCGGTCGATGATCTTTTCAAACAATGGTGCTTGTTTGCTCACGGGTCCATGCAAAAGAATTAAATAGTTGTCT
>Ga0325414_1005673_pt1 | contig 13200 bp, 10 predicted proteins | sample PopdelMetagenome_8_FD_206183 | JGI IMG/M metagenome (GOLD analysis project Ga0325414, IMG submission 206183) | Populus deltoides microbial communities from Bellville, Georgia, United States - Leaf-PdKOR-R3 | ecosystem: Host-associated > Plants > Phyllosphere > Phylloplane/Leaf | place: USA...
TGATTAAAATAGGATGCGGCGGGGTTAACGCAATTGAGTTCCACAGTGGAGGATGTGTTTGCTAGCGGTGATCTTCCTCGTGCTGCGGAAACATTGGCTAATATGAGGCATTGCTTATCTGCTGTTGGCGAGGTAATGATTTTTGCTGATCTGGGTTTTATTTGTTCAAGTTTTTAGGTTGTGCTTTTTGAAATTGGAAATAAAATCATTTTGTATGTTTCTAGGTCGCTGAATTTGCTAATGTGAGGAAGCAACTCGAGGTTTTAGAGGATAGGTTAGATTCAATGGTACAGCCTCGCTTAATGGATGCACTATCTAATCGCAAGGTAAGATACAAATACAGAATCTTGTTTTGGTAGCTGTAGTTACTTTGTCTTGATTACTGAATTGTGTGCTTGGACATTTGCTTTGATGCAGGTTGATATCGCTCAAGATTTGAGGGGAATTCTGATGCGAATTGGGAGATTTAAGTCTCTAGAGATGCATTATACCAAAGTTCATCTAAAGCCTTTAAGACAGCTATGGGAAGATTTTGAAACTAGGCAACGTGCTAATAAGCTTGCAAGTGAGAGAAATGAGATGGATAGGCTATCAGGCAGCAATGATTCACCGGCAATTTCATTTGCAAGTTGGTTGCCGAGTTTCTATGATGAATTGCTGCTCTATCTTGAGCAAGAATGGAAGTGGTATTACATTTTAATCTTTCCAAAATTATAGATTGTCTAGGAATACATATTTTTAAAACTAAAAAATTTCATGGTGAATGGATCATCTGTCATAGGACCATTAATGTATGAAAGAGGTGAATGAGTAATGTTAAGATCGTCTTTATTCTGTCAATTTCTGATACATCTGTCCCAACATTAAGTTGCTTACTTGCTTCAGAATAGTGGTGTTGAGAAAGGATCGCTAGTAACTGATGTCTTTGTGTCCTGGTGAATGAATGCATGTATAGGAGACTGGAATATTTGATTCAGTATGTAAAACCAAAATGAAACAACTACTTAGTTCCAGAATCTGATTGTTAAATTCAATTGCTGCAAGGTTAGTACTTACAGTATGAAGGCAGTTACATAGTTTTAGGGAAACATTTGATTGTGTATTTCTTGCCTTCCATTTTCTCAGGAAAGTTTGTTCTCTTTGGATTTGTAAGTGAAATGCATTTCTTATAAAGCTGTTAAAGCACTTAAAACATCTGGTTTTCTCATGCAAATAACATGTTGAGTGGCGTTGGAACCAGTTGTTGTCTCAAAAAGTTAGGTGCCATCATCTGTAATGAATAATCATTGCCTTATTTCAAATGATATTAATTTGTAGTTAAAACTATTGTCTGCAGGTGTACAATTGCTTTTCCTGAGGACTACAGAACTCTTGTGCCGAAGCTACTAATTGAGACAATGGCAGCTCTGGGGGCAAGTTTTATTTCTCGTATCAATCTTGCCACTGGAGATGTTGTCCCTGAGACAAAAACACTTGCCAAAGGTTTAATCTTACATCCTTGGAGTTTGACATATTTAATCATATTGCTTTGCATGGTTTAATGCCATCGGGCTCAAGTCCCAGAAACAACAAAAACTAGGTTATTCACATTCTATGTGCATTTCCAGGTTATTGCTACCTTGTTCGGGTTAACGTGATTGTCGATTCAGGCTTTTAAATTTCTCCATTTCATTAGGGGAAATAGTTGATTGTCTTAGAGGATGCTCTGATGTTTTGAAATTGGTAATTGAGCTATGTCCATGATCTGCTGGAATTGGGTTTAGGGGTTTTAGTGCGTGTCTATGTGTGTGCGGTGGGGGAGGGAGTGTGCTATCTTCTTATGAATCAACAAAAGAAGAAAAATAAATGGTAAATTTGATCTGGTAAGCATTGCAGAAAAGTAAAAAGAGAGAACATATGGCAACTTCATTTCATGTTATTTTGTTTTTGTTTTAATGTTAGTTTGAAAATATGCTGAGGTTAAGTTTTGATTTTCAAATATTTATTGTGCATCCTTCCATTTCTATTTGTAAATGCAGGTATATTGGATATTTTATCTGGAGATATGCCCAAGGGCATCAAGATCCAGGCTAAGCATCTTGAGGCTTTGATTGAATTGCACAACATGACAGCCACCTTTGCAAGGAATGTTCAGCACTTATTTTCAGAATCTGATCTCCGAGTTTTAATGGATACGCTGAAGGCAGTCTACCTTCCTTATGAATCTTTTAAACAGAGGTAACCATCAACTAAACTAGATGCTCCATTTTGGTTGATTGATTTCTTAGTCTAATCTTTTGCTTATAGTATAGCTTTATTGGGTTCATCGCATTAGGAACTTTTCTTGCCCAGTAAGTCCACATGTTTAGTTTGCTGAATAATGAGGTCTTCTGTTTCTTCTAAAAGTCAGCTGACAATTCTCATAGTAGTGAAGAGGGCGTTTGACCATTTTACAGACAAGAAAGTGTGGTCAACAAACATAGGAATGTTAAAAAAAACTGGCTCATCTGTTTTCCTTCCATCTCATCATTTTTTTCCTCTCTTGCCTTCACAATCACAACCACCTCTCATTCTCTTAATCTCTTTCCCTTCTCTCTATTCTCCACTTTCACATAAATTATAGTTGTTCATTTTAAAGTTTGATATGATGAAGTAACTGTGTAATTTACAATTCTTATCTTTTCTGTTTGGTAACCAAAAGACTATGAGAAAACAAATGAAAATTTCAAAAATCCAGATTGAACTTTTATTTTCTTAGTCAAATCATAAACCCAAAAGCACTTTTTAGTTTCTTCCTGCTGGTCTGTCTTGGTATATTTTGTACCCTAACTTTTTGATAAAATATTTGACTGTGATTTTTATTGTCTTTATATGGAAATTGCGATAGTTTTTATGTTGTTTCTAATATATGCATTTTAGAGGTCTTATCTAGTTCCAACAGATGCAATCCAATAATTTTTTAGGATCGTCGAATAATAAGAGAATTAATATGCCCAACTCGCGGATATTTGTAATATCTACAAAAACTTTATCCCAACCCAATATATCCAACCCGCTCCTGCTTGGGTCCAAATTTTTTTCAATGGGTCAGGTTTATATTTTGTAAAATATTAGAAGGTGAATTGAATACAATTATGGATCAAAACTTGACCCACTATATCCATGAACATCCCTCAAACATTCGTTTTCATGACTGGAAGGGGAATATAGGTTCTGCGTCACTTAATTCTGTAAAGATGTTGTGAGCTCACTTACCCTATAATCAATTTACATGATTGTGATAGAAGAGAGTGCCGTCATGTAAACTTAGCAAGTCTAATAGAATTACATAATTGTCAAGTTAATCTGTTCAGTACTTTCAGTTTTAGCTCATGATAAATTTGGTTTTAAGGTGATTTGTGTTTTAGTTGGGTTGCTGATAAGGTTTCAGTTATTTTGATGCCAATTACGACCACTAACAATTCAGTTATTGTGATAAATTACTGGGGATTTTGCTGTCATCTATTTTAATATGCTCAATTAACTGCTGACCTCTGTTTTCTTCTCTTTCTTGGTTTTTAAATGTGGCATAGACCATTGTCTTCCATTAGTTGACTAATGATTGGATGTATTGCAGGTATGGACAGATGGAGCGTGCCATCCTCTCTTCTGAGATTGCAGGGGCTGATCTAAGGGGAGCTGTTACTCGTGGTGTGGGAGCCCAGGGCATCGAATTGAGTGAAACAGTTCGGAGAATGGAAGAGTCTACTCCCCATGTCATTGTTCTTCTTGAAGCAGCTGTAGAAAGGTGCATCAGCTTTACTGGTGGTTCCGAAGCAGATGAACTAGTTCTTGCACTTGATGATATAATGTTACAGTACATTTCTTTGCTTCAAGAAACGCTCAAATCCTTAAGAGCTGTGAGTGGAGTAGATAACATAGGTGATCCAAAGAAAGACACAAGTTTGGAGAAAAAAGAAGGGAGTCAAAATGCACGCAAAGTTGACATGGTCTCGAATGAAGAGGAATGGTCCATTGTTCAAGGGGCCTTACAGATACTCACAGTTGCAGATTGTCTAACAAGCAGGTCTTCTGTCTTTGAAGCTTCCTTGAGATCCACTCTAGCTAGAATAAGCACAAGTTTGTCTTTTTCAGTATTTGGATCAAGTTTGGACCAAAAACAGTCTCACATGACCATTATTGATGGAAATGGTGAACCATCCTTGGGACAAAGAGCTGCCTTGGATGTGGCAGTTGTACGACTTGTTGATGCTCCTGAGAAGGCTCGGAAACTATTTAACCTTTTAGATCAGGTACATAAAATATAGGACCTGTTCCTCCTCACTTGGGAAAATGACAGGGTTCATGCTGCTGTGGCCTTGAAATAAATTTCTGCAGTGGTTTTCTTGGTTTTCTAGACTATCAATTTGCCATCCAGTAATACTTTCTGTTTACTTTAAACACATGTTTCCTTGCCATTTCATTTTTTCTTAAACTCTGTAATAGTGACATTCTCGTGCTGTATTGCAGTCCAAAGATCCCCGCTTTCATGCACTTCCACTTGCGTCGCAGAGAGTTTCAGCATTTGCTGATGCAGTGAATGAACTTGTTTATGATGTCCTCATATCTAAAGTACGACAGCGCCTCAGTGATGTATCTCGTTTGCCAATTTGGTCTGCAGTTGATGAACATAGTTCTTTCCGTCTCCCAACCTTCAGTGCATACCCTCAGTCATATGTAACCAGTGTTGGCGAATATCTCCTTACCTTACCCCAGCAGTTGGAGCCACTTGCCGATGGCATATCTAATAATGATGCCAACAATGAAGAAGCACAGTTTTTTGCAACCGAATGGATGTTCAAGGTAACCACCTTATATCATAAGGATAAAGCCACCGCCTTTTGTTTCATATTTTCTGAGTGCTTGAATTGCGATTAACAAGGAACAGGAGTCAATTTTGACCCAACTAAGATATGCATGTGCCAATTTGGAAACTGAGAAGGCCTGATGACCAGCTGACCAAGTTTATTCTCCTTTTGGTTTTGGTAAAGGTTACCTGATCTTAAATTCCTGAAGATTTACTGTGGTCATTTTCTTAGTTTTAGAAGTACAGGGACTTGAAATAAATTTATTTGGTAACATAGATTACCTCATCCCAGTGATGCCATTGGTCTAGTTTTCAAGGTCTCGAGGATGAGTTGGGGTTAGAGTGTTCAATTTGGAATCTACTTGCCAGAAAACATGAAAAACAACGAAAGAAAAAAAGGAAAGAATTTGTCAGCAAAATAGTAACGGTCTTTAACATGACTAGCTTATGGCTAAACTGAAAGAAAAATGGTTGTTACCCTGGAAAAAGCTTGCAAAACACAGCTGTTCTTTATTACAGTACTTGGAAGTCCTTCAGAAGCTTAGTTCTTAGTCGACTACCGGTCTCTTAGCAGGATTTTAATTTCTGATGTCATGCAAATTTATATAACCAGTTTGATGGGGTACATTGTTGTTGCCATATTACAGGTCGCGGAAGGTGCCACTGCTCTTTACATGGAGCAGTTGCGGGGTATTCAGTATATAACAGATCGTGGCGCACAACAACTATCTGTCGATATTGAATACCTGAGTAATGTACTTTCTGCTTTATCGATGCCAATTCCTCCAATCCTTGCAACATTCCACACTTGCCTCTCGACCCCAAGAGACCAGCTGAAGCAACTTGTGAAATCAGATTCAGGGAACCAGCTAGATCTTTCAACGGCAAATCTCGTGTGTAAAATCCGCCGTGTCAGTTTAGATTAGAATCTCGCTCGCTGGAAATTTTGATGTTGAAATAAACACTAGTTCAACTAAATCATACCATCTCAGAAGATTCAGTTGTTGCCCCTGCCTTTTTATACGCATTGTTGCATGTATGTTGTCTTCACTCTGCAAGTGTATTCTTTACGATTCTTTCATGAAGGTTCTTCTCTGCAATACGTGATTATATCACGTTTAGCAAAAAAGCTGCAAGTTTTTATCCTTTTTTTTTAATATTGTTAGTAGTTTAAGAATCTAAACCAGTTAATGCCGTGAAAAAGAAAAGAAAAGCATAGCGATTTTTGTCTCACCCTAAGCTGTGCAATTTGAATTCATTGTGAATTTGATGAATATATAGATATACTTTTTCTCCAGATTAATTATTTTTTGAACAATAATATTCTTATATTTACATAAGATTATATGAATAAATATCTCACAATTTTGAATAAATTTTAAGTAATCTTTTTTTTCCTTTCTGGCGTTGAAGATTTATCTTGATTAAGATAATATTTTATTTTATTTTTATAATTCAAACTCTTGGAATTAAGTTATTCTGTCCACAATTATTAAATTCATAACAAGTCTGTTTTTAACTCATTTTTTTATTATTATTTTGCGTTTTTTTTCTAGTCCATATTTATTTTCATTGTAATTTTTAAAATTTATGTGATGCCACATAATGTGTAGGTAATCTGTTAGTTGATTTTATGACATGGAAGGAAAATATTAATTGAATTTAAGAGGTAGCATGGAATAAAAAAACAATAAAAATTATCTTTTAATTACTTGGTATTAAGGTTAAATATGTATTTTTTTATTAAAATTTAATATTTTTGTTTTAAATTAATTATTTTTGAATTTTTTTGATGTATTAATAAAAAAATAATTTAAAAAAATAAAAAATTATTTTAATATATTTTAAAAAATAATAATATTTACCGCATTTGTAAACATCAGAAACAAAAGGGAGAGAATAATTTCCTTAAACCAGAACAGGAATATACTAAATTTGTCCCCGATCTGAAGTAAGGCATCAAAGCTCAAAGGCACCCCCACTCCATCGTCTCCCAAACATAACAACATTCCCATCAAAATTCAAAACCAAATCCTAAAAATTAAAATTCAACTTCAATCCTCAGAAAATCCCTAAAAAAAATTTATAAACCATTCAACGTAATCTCTTTTATTTTGCTTTAAAAGAAAATAAAGTTCTGTTAATTAGCCCAATTCCCACCATCAGCAACTCATGGACCTTCAACGCGCTATGCTAGATGAACTCATGGGTGCAGGTAATTAAAACCTAATTTCTTATTCGAATTCTGTCAGATTACAAAGCTGTGATTATTTGATTGATTGTACGTCGCTGTTAATTTGTTTAAAAATCTGGGTTTGTTTGTTATGTTAAAGATCGTAATTTGACGGAGGAAGAGAGAAAAGATTACAAGGAAATAACATGGGATTCAAAGGAGGTCTGTTCCTATTACATGGCTCGGTTTTGTCCTCATGACCTCTTTGTCAACACCAAGAGTGATCTTGGTAAGTTATTTTTAGCTTTATTTGATCAATTTTGATTGGGTTCTGTTAATTCTAGCTTGTATTAAACTCTTGGTATATCCGTGTCTGAGTTGTCTTTTGGTGATTTTTTGATATCTTTCTCTAATTGGTTTTTGTTCCTGTTGTTTTTGCTGCCAGGACCGTGTGATAGAGTTCATGATCCAAAGTTGAAAGAAAGGTAGGTCTGGAAATTTTATTTTGATTGCCAATGCTATGAAATTGCTGCGTTCTATTTCTGGTGTGTTACTGACTACAAGTTCCCTGTGGGCCTAGTGCCTGAAATCAGAATGAGGGTAGTTTTTGAATGATTGTTGATTTATTGCAGGAACTTGTCAAATGTTATGTCTCTTCTTAATTGTTGAGCTTTGTGTCATGTCATTTGATTCAATATGCTTTTTAAACTAGCTACTTCCTGATATTGATGTGTTAGTTATTAATATGCTTGTTTATATGAGACTAACTGCTTCATATGTGCAACAAAAGATGTATCTTGTGTTTGCAGAACACTGTTGGTGTGCTGTTTTTTCTACTTGATGTAACTGAACTAAACTGTTCAGCAGGTCCTTGTAAGAAGAGGAGCATAATTTTTCCAGTTCAAATTAGTCTGCAGTGTCAGTGATTTTTACATAAAGCCTTTTGGTTTTATTTTGTTTTGATGCTTGTTCTCGCAGTGCATGATAGATCCAACTTAGGTGTTCTATCAAAGTTTGGTTGGTTTTCCTCACCAGAATTTACATATACTTTCTGCATATGTACTCAAACATGGTGTAATGGATTTTTTTTTAATTATTTTCTGACTTTAGCTTTGAGAAGTCCCCAAGTCATGATGCATATCTTGCCAAATTTGAAGCTGAACTTGCTCTGAGATGTGAGAAATTGGTAGGTCTCTTACTTCTACTTGTTTGGTTGCTTGTTATCTGTGATATGTAATTTTACATGTTTCCATGTGATCCTTTTCTTCCATAGGTTATGGAATTGGATAGAAGAGTTAGGCGTGGACGAGAACGCCTAGCTCAAGGGGATGAACCAGTAGCACCTCCTCTGCTGTCAGCTGACAAGTCTGAACGGTTATCCGTGGTGGAAGAGAAAATAAAAAACCTACTGGTGCAAGTGGAAGCCCTTGGTGAAGTTGGGAAGGTGGATGAAGCTCAAGCTCTTATGAAAAAGGTGCTATGACTTTATTTGTTTCCTATAGTTCCCTAGCAGATGTGAAAATAACAAAGAGACAAAACAATGCATTCGTGCTTTTAAGTTGCAGTTCCTTCTTGAAAGTGTGATATTGTGTTACTCTTACATTTTTTCCCCCTCTGAAATATGACATTTGGTGACTCTTCTAACAGGTGGACGAACTTAATGCTGAGAAAGCACTGATTCAATCCCAGAATGATAAAGTATTGGTGGTTCCACAGGAGAAAAAGATGGCTTTGTGTGAGATTTGTGGTTCTTTTCTAGTTGCGAATGATGCTGCAGAGAGAACTCAGTCTCATGTCACGGGGAAGCAGCACATTGGATACGGGATGGTCCGGGATTATATCACCGAGTACAAGGTGAGTTGCACTTTGTATTAATCCAGCATGCAACATGTTTGGTTCTTTTTAGTCAACTGAGAATGTGGAATACAAATTGCAGGAAGCTAAGGAGAAGGCAAGGGAAGAGGAAAGACTAGCAAGGGAAAAAGAAGCTGGAGACCGGAGGAAACCAAGGGAGAAGGAATATGAGAGCAGTAGGAGGAGGAGTGATTCAGGTGATAGGGATCGGTATAGAGAAAGGGACCGGGACCGGGACCGAGATCGTGAAAGGTCAAGGGAGTGGAATGGTAGGGGCAGTCGAGGTGATTGGAGGACTAGGAATGGAAGGGATGGTGGGAAGGATAGGCACCGTTATCGGAGCAGGTCACGTTCCCCTGTTAGGCATGATCGCAGGAGGTCACCTAGAAGTCCAGTTCGCCCATATTAGAGGATTATGTTGATATATATCTGAGTTTAAAATCATGAGGTAGACATTTTTAATCTCAAAGTTTCATAAACATGTGCTTTTGGAGTCTCACGTCAATTGTCATCATGAGTGAATTTTTTCTTGCTATCTCACAGCTTTATTGAGAGTTTTCCTCTCTTTCATCAAATATTTTTAGAGGAGGAAAGGGTGGAGGTAGGTATTACTTAATGCTGTCGTGAGTACTTTATGGTTGAACTATATTTTTTTTATGCATTTGTCTCTGTAGCATTGCTTCAGAGTCTAGTATTTGTCTTCTATCTTTCTTCATTGATGTTCTCATGTACTTAAGAGGACAGATTCAAAATATGTGCTTGAGTGACACTGCAGCTGATACTGATGATGGTTTAGTGTCTCAATCTCGAGGTAACAAATAAATCTTATTTTCTAACAACTCGCGTCGATAGGTTGACCTCTCCTTCTCGTAGACTTTTTTTTTTTTTTCCAGAAACCCAAAGTTGGACTATTTTTGCTTGCAACCGCTGCTTGTTAACTAGACAGGGAAAGAAATTTGGGAATCACAAGCCCTGGTGCTATTAACCATGTCCCATTTCAAGTCAGCTTGCATTTCATTGTTAGCTCTTTGATGATCTAGTAAGTAGGAAAGCTCAAATCCCCACTTATTTTGCCTTTTCCATTGTCATATGAACTCAAAGTGACTGGGTGGTGTGAGCGCTTTGCAAATAAATAGGCAGTCTTTGAGGCCAGCTAGATTGTGTTTTTGGGTGGGTGGATGACCAGGAAACCTTAACTATTCAGTTTCATGGGATAGCAGGTTTTTCGTTTTACAGAGTAGTGGGTGCCTTTGGAGTAAAAATTTCAAAAGCCAGGATCGGCCAAGTATAGGTAACTGCCCTTTACATAGTATTTTTTAGAGCTCAGATGTCTCTTAAAAAACTCAATTGCTTGAACAGTATTTTTTATGCTTGCTTGAAAATCTACTTCAGTGGACTGGAATCGGATGCGCTTTAACTTGAAATGGTGTGGTACCTCGAGGTAACTTAAATCTATATGATATATCAAATAGCATATTTCTGTTCCAGCCTGCAGGAAAGACATGTAATCGGTTGAACTTGGATGGCAGAGTTGCCGGGGGTAAGTAAGGACCTGATGTGATTTGGGGATGTTTTGTGCATGGGAATGGGATTTTAAAATCTGGCTGGTGCCATCTTATTGAAATTGAACAATGTCAGATTGGAAAATTTGTAATGACAATTTGCGGTTGGAAAGTTTTGCGACCTTGCATTGGTTGAAATAAACTAATGTTGTAATTCTAGCATATGGATTTTGTTTCATTTGCCAAGCGGCATATCATTTCGAAAGCTTATGATCAATACATTCCCTTTGCACAACTTTCTGCTTGAGCTTGTCCGTGATTTGGTGGGGGTTTTTTATTTTTTTTTAAATTGAAAAGTGTAGGACGTAAGTTATTTATCATTCGTCACGTGTAAGCAGCTTCATCTTTTGTTAAAATTCCTTTTGCATGATGGAAGGTCGTAATAAGCTGTTGCCAATGGCTGCATGCTCTAGCCCTTGCTGGCGCAACGTTATTGATTTGTCTTTCGATGAGATTTGTGACAGCTGTGCAGAACTGTAACAGTTGGGACTTGAATGTAAGAAACAAAATTTCATTTACACCTATTACTAGTCTGAAGGGAATTCAGACAGTGGTTTCTTCAGCTTCAGCCAAAATTGTCTATGGAATTGCCGATTAATCTGCTCAAATAATTGCCAGCTCCATTATGTTGGATGATTCCGCAAGCTTGCACGTCTTTCTGCTGAGTATAAGCTACTCGGTGCCATACAAATAAGTTTGTCATGAAAAACTGTGTTAGTTACTCGACTCTGTTTACTAGGAAAGTTTATTTTAGCTCGTGGCACAGAGGGCTTTTAACCATTTCCTCTGTTTTTCCATTTCTTCCTTCGAGGGAGATGTGACGATTACATTAGAGTTCTACGTCACTTTTCACCACAAAGTCCGGAATGACCGAGTTAAATCATAACCATTATTGTAATTATGCAACATGCCAATAGAAGCTTTCATTGTACACAAGACACAGGGCCTACAACTAGATAGCATACAAGAACATTAGTAACACAAGAAAACTAACAAGGTAACGGGGAGAAAAACAAGTCCAACCGCTTGTACACCTTACAGAATTTATCCATAAACGAATTTATATGTGGCTCTCGTTTTTAGTTTTTCGTAGCTCCCAAACCCTGCCAAGAAAGCAAATGAATAACTTTTCATCAAATTCATCACTAACACCAACAGCAGCCATTAGAGTACTTCAACCATGAATGACACAGTGGACAAACTGGTCATCTTTCTAGCAAAGAGAGATGGAATAGATAAGCTTGTCAAGACTTTCCAGTACGTGTCCAAGCTTGTTCGCTGGCAGGTAGAAGCCACCCATCCAGACGTTGCACGGAGATTCCAGCAATGGGAAGTTGCTTCTGGCCTTGGCAGGAAAGCCTTTAGAACCGGCAGGTTTCTCACCGGCTTCAATGCTCTTAGAAGAGGCCCTGGCTCAACCCCAACGTTTAAGATCCTAGCTGTTCTTGCTAATGCAGGAGAAATGGTCTATTTCTTTTTTGACCATTTTCTTTGGCTATCAAGAATTGGAACTCTGGACGCAAAGTTGGCCGGAAGGATGAGCTTCATTTCAGCATTTGGTGAGTCTTTTGGCTATATATTTTTCATCATAGCTGATTTTATTATAATAAAAGAAGGACTAAAAGAAGAGAGAAGGCTCATAACTTCTTCAAAAGAAGATACTTCAAAGGATGTGACAGAGAGCCTAAGGAAGATCAGAGCAGACAGAGTGATGAGGTTGATGGCCGTCGCGGCTAACGTTGCGGATTTCATTATTGCTCTGGCAGATATTGAGCCCAACCCATTTTGCAACCATGCTGTTACTCTTGGTGTTAGCGGGTTGGTCTCCGCATGGGCTGGTTGGTATAGAAATTGGCCCTCATAAGAGAAATTTCTCAGGTCACCGCTCAAATACCTATCTCCGCCAACACTTGAACATGGAAAAAGAAAAGAAAGAAAAATCCCATTCATGTTGTAGTAGCAATGTAAACTATACTCTTTTATGAGAAGATTTCTTGCATCTAAGGGCTCCATCTTATCATCTTATTGGTTTATAGCTTTACGATGAAACTTTCTCAAGTCGCAGTTCAGTTCAAATTCACAGCAGCCAAGTCTTCAAAACGGAAGAGTTTTCCTTTTATGTTGTAGCTCTGGAAATTGTACTCTCCTGTTATCATTTTGGAGGAACATGGTTTATTTCATTAGAGTTTGAGCCTTCGGTAAGTTGAATTGAATCAAATTTGGTAAAATTGCCATGTAAAACAGAGAGCGATCAGGTTCAGTGAAAAAAAACAGACCCAATCACGTTATCAAACATGTTCTTAGTTTTAATTAATGTGAAACATGACATGATATAAGATACCTCTTTAATTTATATTTTTAAAAAATATGTATAATTTTTCTTCCAATAAAAGTTATATATATATATATATTATCATAACAGCTAGATAGAATTAACAAGTAATCTTACTATGATATCTCGAGCAATTAATCACCATAGAAACAAAAATATTTATGATTAGTTAAAATTAACGAGTAATCTTACTACCATGATTATTTATTAATGGATCTAGAACTATAAACACAGTCCATTTAGCATCAAACAACCTGATTAGATTGAAATCCCTTGATAATAGAGATTAACACAATCCCATTCCCTGGAAGGTGCTCTTGTCTTTTTAAAGATTTATTTCACTTATTTAATTAAATCGTCTCATGTTCAATAAATATACTGTAATTTTCTGGGACGGTGATATTCTTCTCCATCAATTGTTATCCACGCTCCTTTATTATTTCTATCGATTCCA
>Ga0325414_1005677_pt1 | contig 13196 bp, 6 predicted proteins | sample PopdelMetagenome_8_FD_206183 | JGI IMG/M metagenome (GOLD analysis project Ga0325414, IMG submission 206183) | Populus deltoides microbial communities from Bellville, Georgia, United States - Leaf-PdKOR-R3 | ecosystem: Host-associated > Plants > Phyllosphere > Phylloplane/Leaf | place: USA...
CACTTTTATTGAAAACATTTAACAACTAATTTACATTTATTACATTTAAAATAAAATTAATAAATATTTGAAACTCAATAAAGAGATAATACCTTAAGCATTAACTTAAGGTGTTACTCTACATGAAATTTTATAAGGATGGCAATGAATATTTATGAATTATGTTTTGTATTATTTATACAAAATTGGAGTCTAAAATAATTATTTAAACTTAACTTGAACCTGAATAAGTATGAACTTTTTATAATTAAACTTAATATGATCGGGTTTTAGATACTCATTTGGTATTTATAACTCAAACCTGAATCTAACCACTATAATTTAAAATTATTTATTATATAATTGACTTGATATATATGTAATTTAAAAAAAAAATTAAATTATTTATTTCTTTCAAGTTAATTTTAAATTTGAGTTGAATAAATTAATATTTATACGCAACCTAAAATCTATTTTTTTATCTTTAAATTTTACTCAAAACCCGAACCTAATAGAGATTTACAACTTCAAAAAAAAAAACATAGTTTTTAAAAATAAAAGAACACAACCTTTCCTCCTCTTTGTACGTGTCTGCTTCTTGATTGATTAAAGCCATTACATACGCTTAAAAACACCCATCTCTCCGCACTCCCTTTTGAGCGAGCGAGCGCAATGAGTGAAATCTCAGGAGGAAGCAGATCCGTACTTGTATTATTCTTCCTTTCACTTTCTCTTCTTTTCATTTCAGGTTTGTCTCTCAGATCTCTCTCGCCTTTTCTCCCTTCTTTACCAATCTTTAATTACCAACATTGAAAGGAAAATTATTGTGTTTGATTTTATTTTTATTTTTTTTGTATAGTTTATGCTTGTATATCTCCTTGTTGGGCTTGATTTATTTTTATTTTATTTTATGAATTTGCATGTGGGTAAATAATAAAAAATAGATAAATTATAATGCTTCAATTTTCATAGAATCCATTGAATAGAAAAGGAAAAAAGAAAAAAACTATGCAGTGCATGTAACATTCAGGTTTTTTTCCCTCTTTTTTTTTCATGTTTCCAGGTATCTCAGATGACTCATCCGGTGCAAAAAATGGGACGAAGGCTGATCCGCATGCTGCTTCCAAAAACAATGATGGGCCCGAGATTGCCATTGTGTTTGTTTTCGTTGTGGCAATAGGGTTCTTTGCATTTTTCCTTTTCAAGTTTTGGCAAAAGAAGAAAAGGGAAGAGCAGTATGCCCGTCTTTTGAAGTTGTTCGAAGAGGATGATGAGCTTGAAGTTGAACTTGGCCTTCGAGATTGACATTTTTAATTCTTGCAACTTGAGTTTATTGTAGGTAAGGTGTGTTTTTCGGTTCCCAGTTGGAGAGATTTTGCTGCTTTCTTTGTAGGTTTGGTCAATGTGTAAAATGTTTTTAATTCAGCACGTAACTTTGCTTCTTTTGTTGATTAAAACTTACAGGCGTTTGTATGGTTGTTCTGTGCAAGTGCGTTTTCTTCTGCGGATGTTATGCGATTGATTTATTTTTCTGAACTTATAGATGATGTTGCTTTTACATTAAAACATTAAGTTATTTAGCACTTGCTGTGAATGAAAGTATGTATCTTGATGCTTGCTAGCTATCAATATTATGTTCTAACCTTGGTTATGTTGTGCAGGCTTAAAAGAGATTTGTTTGGAGGAAAACTTGCTCCTCCGTCAGCCAAGATTGGGCTGTAGTGATCCCTGTGCAGAGGTTAGATGTTTTTTTCAATTGAATACTGTGTTACTTTTCATGTCATGTTCAAATGAAAACTTTTCATGAATTTGAATTCTTTGTTTACTAAGAGAAGTGAAATTCTTCTTTATATAAGTTCTACGAGTCTTATTCCCAGTTTGTAAAAGATGAATTCTTTATTCTGGTGCACATCGAAGTGTGTAGAATTAAAGCATTTTGATGTGAAGCATCTTGAATATTTATATATATTCCATATTAGCAGAAAGATGAGTTGATGTAACGTCTTCTATTCTGAATTTTGATGGTGGTGTTCATGGTTTATGGCACCTACTCTAGCCTCAATTCCAAGCCATATTTATCCCATAATGAATTTGTGTGCCCACTCGCTGGCTTTTGATTTATTTAGTTTCTCTTATCAAAATCCTTAAAGAAAATGAAGAAATATTGTCTGAATGTTACAGCCTTACAGGCTTGTCGTGAATGAATACAAGCTGCGTCGTAACAGCCTTACAGGCTTGTTGTGAATGAATACAGGCTGTGTTGGAACAGTATTTTAATACCTGGATATGCTTTTAATGAGTTTGAAAATACATAGGTTCTGAACTTGCTGTGAATGAATTTACTTTGTTTCTAACCTTCCTTTTTCTTCTGTCTTTAATGATTTCAAAACTTCATATTGGCTTCTTGCATCGTCGGTCTGTTTGAGATCTTTGTTCATTGTGATTAAAATTTTCCCGATACACATCTTGTATCTCTCATCAGCTGCTGAGCAAATTTTTTATGAATTTACTGGGCTGCATTTGGTTGCAGAAAATTTTTAAAAAATTTGATCTTTGGTCATGAGAAGCTTTTTCCTGCCTTGCTTCTAATCCAAGAAAATGACTTGATATTCTTGGACTTGTTTGCAACTAGGGACATAATGATAAAGTGAGCATTGAAATTTGGGTAAAGTGTGTTTTTGTCCCTAAAGGCTCGTCAATTTTTCATTTATGTCCTTATAGTTTAAGATTATAGTTGTTTTATCAATAGATTTCAAAAATTCCTATTGTTTTCCTTGACCCTTTTAAAAGTTTCAAGCAGAGTGAATAAAGGTGTGCAAGTCCATATTTTGAATTTATTTGATTTATTCTTATGCCTCAAGTATTTTTGTGAAATATTATCACATATTTAACTAGAATAAGAGAAGATAAAGAGAGAGAAAAGTAAGAATGAAAATAGTGAGCTTTTTATTAGATTTAGATATTACATTGTTAGGGATAACATTAAAATTTCACATACTTCACAATATAATAAATAATGCCTGTTTTTTTTATATAAAAAAAAATCCAATCATGAACAAAAAGCTTAATTCATTTTTTACCCTAAAAGAGAATTTCTCAACACATGAGCCTCCAAAACCTTCCTCCCACTTGATGTCTCACGACAGAACTGGTAGATACAAAAGGAAAAGAAATGTGTTAGGTGTTTGGTTGGAGGACGGGGATGGAGATGGATATATAAATATAAATCTATCTCTAAAATAGTTTCGAAATAATTTATTTCTTTTTAAAACACTACCTAAAAGTTGTACAAGTCAGTATTTACTGGGATACCTCACCAATTTGGGATTAGAGAGTTGTCATGGCACCTTTACAACCCATGAGTGGTTGTGGTGTGCTGTTACCGGTGGTGGAGGCCACCACAAGAACTGGAATCGTGGCAAGTTGGTTGCAGCCCTAGTGGGGTGGTGGTGGTGGTGGCAGTTGCGCCAAGAGAGCATTCCCTTATATCAAAGACAAAATAGTCATCGAATTCCGAATTTTATCGCCGTTAATATTCCTATTCTTGGTCTGTCTTGGTAATACGCCAGACATTCAAAGGATGTTATTTGCGATGGTAGCATAGCATCGGGTGAAGGAGAAGGATTGATTCGAATTTTACCAGATAACATGCGCGAGAGTATGTTTATGTACTCTTGAATTTGCTGGAAATTTGTTACTTGTATAGACCAAAAGCATATTCACCAAGATAAGGGTGGGAAGGGAAGCAGTAACCAATTGGAATTTGGGTAAGAATTTTAACAGAAATCAAAGATAATCATTGATGGAAAAGTTTATATAAAAGCACAAGGCCTGACAAAAATAGAAAATTCCAGGCGATAGTGTCCTACTTTAATACGAATATAACGTATAAAGACTTTGACAAGTCAACTGGGTGAAAAAACCTAGTTTCTTTTAATCTACTTAACACTTTAACCCATGACCCGGGACTTGGAGCCAAGTCAGACCTTCTAATCAAGTCTTATAAGTAGCATGAGTGCATGTTTCCATGAATGAGTGCATGTTTCCATGAATGTCTTGTCTTCATCAGCTGGTCTTGATTAGCTTCTTTTCATTGATTAGATTACAATCAGGAATACGTTATCTTGATTATTCCTTAAAATTTGAAAAAATAGCCCCAGTAAAAAGTAAACAATATAGCAGAAAAATGGAGCTACAAGTCATTTGAGTCAAACTAGTGCATTTATTGAGATAATGATGTTACATTATAGAATTACTGGTGCAAAAGTCTTCAGGTAGATTTAAAGTTACATCACATGACTTGAAAGAACTAACTGAATTATTGATTACAAGTAGTTTATTTCACTAATGAAACGAATTATTCCATGCTCAAATGAATACTACGTTAAAGAATTGGAGATTGTTTGATACACACTAAAGCACATTGAACAGAACTAGTGACAAAAGATAACCTGCGGAAGTTTCCAAGCAATTATGCTCAACACACAGGAGTTCAGTTTGCCGAACGCCAAATGCTCAAACTCCAAAGGTCCCTCCCAAGCATCAAGAAGCCATTAGGGCTTCGATAAATAAGTTGCCGTCATCCAGCAATGATTAAACCAGTCATCTTCCTGTCTTGGCTCGTTTCATTCCGGCAGTATTGAAGGGTGACATGCTTGGGCTCATGCTAGGGCTCATGCTTGGACTTTCCTCCCTTAGAGTACCATTTAGCAAAGCCAGTTCCCTCAATTGCTGTTTCTTATAGTGATCCAAGGATTCGTCCTGCAGAAAGAGAGCATAGCAATGAGTACAAGTCAAGAGAAAATCAGCAAGCTGTGGCAGAGACCTAGAATTTAACAGCAAAATTCATAAGTCATTCATGTCCATACCACAGGCTTCAGGAGGCTTTCTAATATGGTTATTGCATGTTCCAAGCGGGCATTTATTATATCCTCTGGAAATTCAGCCTCCACCAACACATGCAGCGGTTCATTAAGGTGCTCATATCCAGGCTTGTCTTTTAGTTTTTCTTCCTGGAGAAAAATCATAGTCAATCACGGGACTTATGGGAAGGATTGAAAAGAGGGAAAACAGGCATCACATGAACAATGATCATTGAACTTACTTGTGCAATCAACAAATCATTTATCAAAGGAGACAATGACAAAAGCTTTATTTTTCAAGGGATTTAAGAAATATTTAAATGAAGTTTCATTCTGAATCACAGAAAATAAATGGTCTGCTTCACTGTCGTCAAAAAGTGATTCTACATTAAACATTGTGATTCCTAAATATGAGTACCATATGTCTACCAAAGAAAGCAACTGAATTGAAAATATAAGATACAAAAATGGATCATTGGAGCTCTGGCTCATTTATAGTCATATTTCTGATGAACTAATATACAGTCATATTACCTCTCCTGGACATTAACATAAACTACAAATTCTCCTAAATGAGGCGTGAAATTTAGTATATAAATAATACACCCAAGCATGTGAAGCACACACGAAGTAGTATTGTTCATTCTTTAATGGAAAGCAGGAACAGGTTCAGCCCATAGGTTCCACCTTCCATTTCTTTGCATTGAGTTTTCTACAGTTAAATGAGGTGCTAACAAGTTAAGCATGGCATTTATGTCTTCCTGTTTTGAACAATTTCAGTACTACGGTGGCCAAGTAGTCAGACTCAGACATCAAAAACCAACAATCACCCATGATAAGTTGTAAAGTACAGCACAGATGGTCATCATGATAGTTTACAATGAAAAACAGAATAAAATACATGCAAGCAACCAACTTAGGTCTCCTCAATATAAATTGAACAATCTATACATAATAAAATGTGACCAAAGAATAACAGCTGCTATCAAAATAGATTTGAAGGCTAGATATTATATCAGAAAAAAGAAGAAAAAATTGTGTTCTATGACTCTTTCCATGAATACTAACACAAATAGCAAAACAACTGCAAACAACATCAGTATCTAGGTGCAATTACATGTGTCAAATTTCTGTCATGGGGATCGTAGCATGACTTGGTAAAAACTATAACTATGGTGCAAATACTGATCAAAACTTTCATAAATGGACGACTGAATATAAATATTCAAAGTGAGTCGAACATCAACATTAAACAAAATTCACAGAGCTATTTGTTGGATCACCTACAAATTAACATGTCCCTTTTAAGAAGATTTGCACTAAGAGAAAAATACGATAGTAAGACACCCACCCCATTTCAATAGAAACCATAGAAATCAACGATACTTGAAATACAAATACAAATACAAATTTTAATTTCTAACATCATGTCATACAAGAGCAAGCAGAAGCTATAGTCATTTACCAAGTTCACTTCAGATTCACCATGACATGCAACCTAACTATCTAACTAATGCAAACTAAACTGCTTTATCAATTGACTTGAAATAGAAAACAAATCAGAATCATCCATACCTTTAGAGAATCCTTTACGGAGCCCTTGCCTCTTATATACACCCTACAATCTGTCAAGGCTTCAACTCTTTTCAAGGAGTTCCCTCGTGGTCCCAAGATTCGGCCAACAAAATTATACTGCCAAATTCTGGGTTAGAGTTAGAAATGATAATTAATTCATATCTCCATTACTTCAAGAAACATCTTGGACTTACACTTGGGTATTTATCAACAGGAACATCAAGTCTAATTACTCTCTTTACAACAGGCGTGATTGGAATTCCAGGGACCCCAGGCCAACCCATTGAAGCAGCTGGAAATGAGGCCATTCTTTGAAGATGCCCATTCTCCTGCAGTAAGACATGACACGTGGATTTTCTATTATTTTGTTTAAGAAATTAAAACTAAGATGTCATAGTTATCCTAAAGTAAGACATTTTGGGGCATGACAAGAGGAGACTGATTTTTCTCAGGTATTGCAGCAGATGGGGGTTTGTACAAGATATGCCATGGAAGTTAACCCAATCCTAAACAACTTTCTTCCTCCATGAAATATCATGTTTCTTTTCTTCTAAGCAGGCCGCGACACTTAAGTCAAATATTATTCATAGGAGATGCACTCAGACAACCAAAAATAGTCCAGGACATTTTCCAAGTTGCTCGTGAGTACTCATTGGCCTTACATATATGATGAGGATTCAAGTTACATTGTCTGGATGATAAGGACATTGGTTTTCTAAATTTTATCCATCATGCGTGCTCCCAATAGAAGTCACCTACTCATATCTTGGAACTTCATAGAATTTTCTTGCAAGTTCACAAAAATTACAGTTTCTCAAGGAATCAACTTCTCTAAAAAAATGATATAGCACAATGTTCAAATTCACTGCTTTCCCATCAAACACTCAAGGTCAAAGAACCCTACCATATTGCGATAAAAAGATAGAACACGTAACAAAGATTTGCTTCGAAGAGGGAAAAGGAAAATTTCCAATTCACATCAATCTTCAACACTGTTTTTCTAGCTCATTGCAGATGTACTATTAACTAACTTAGAAATATCGCCTTCAGTAATGTCTTATTTTTGCTCATTTTCTTCAGTTTCTCAAGTCGATATGCATGATAGGGAAATAATGAAGAATCAAACTACCAACTTCCGAAGAAATTTGAGGGAGGTAATATGATAGCCAAATAAATGTTGTGTCAGAAAGTACGAAAGAACGACTCAATTAACAAATGAAATGGGAAAAGAGAAACAGGAACGAGCTAAATTGAAGTAATCAGAACACATCAAGCCATTTTGTATGTTCGGATTCAAAAATGCAAAGTGATTCTGTTCACAACAAAGTTAAACAAACTGCTAATACAACACTACAGTACACCAGTAGTAAAAAAGCAAGAATGCCAGATAGCAGGATCATCATGTAGCAGTTAAAAAGCAAGTCAAGTAAAATTCATTTCCTGTATAGCATACTAACTACCAAGAGTATCCAAGTCACACGTGAAACCACAAACTCGCATTACCTCAGTTGGCATAGCAGACCATGCCTCCAAATCCATCGTTCTTCCATTTGAATGTTGACCTAATGACCTAAATGGACTCTCATGCTCGTATCTTTCATGATCTACCAAACCCTGATTGCAAGCTGATGCCCTTCTGATTTCTGCAGTGACATTAAAGTATACCAACTAAGCATGTAGTATGGATTACGCGAAACTCTTTAGTACAGTCGACAGTTATATTACTCTGAGTGATGTCTGCATTTTCCTAAAAGCTAATAGTTTTAAGAATTTCCCGCAGATCAATTATAGGAACTATGATTGCATCGCTCAAACATATACTTCATGTTTCAAGCAGATAAGAACAAGCATGTGGATAAACACCATTAGAGAATACTATTAGTGATGTCTGATGTATTCCTAGAAAACTAATAGTTCAAGAATTTCCAGGAGATCAACTAAGGGCATCATGATGTATAATTGAAACATGTACCTAAAGGTCCAAACAGACAAGAACATATGTGCAGATAAATAAAAACTGCCAACTTCAAGGTAAATATTTTTGTGCCAAAAATCCATTAAGCAATAGCCTCCCTAAGGCTGTATTCATCATTGATATAATGTTGTGGGGTTTTCCTTCCCATTTGTGTGTCAAGTATTCAAGCTAGTCCTCTCCGTGTAACGAAACTAAAGATCTGCATGCAATCATCTACTTTAAAATCATGAAAGAACAAGTAATGATGCTTTCATGTACCAGTATCGCATGCACAGATAAATGCTGGTACATTTACAGAAACCATGCGCGTCAATATTGAAATCACTCATTCAAAAGAAAACAACACTTGTGATGCAACCAATAAGCAATCGTGTATATACAGTATGTATCGTGTAAGATAAGTTATGATCCAGTAACCTTGATTAAGAAGCCTGCAGCAATTTGGTAAAACTTGCACAAATGGCCCCAACTTGTGCTTCTCTGCGAATAACTCGGCCAAATATCTGTCATTGTTATACTAGTCAAATCACATATGTAAAAACTTGCAAAAAATAGTGGTCATGAAAAGAAAATAAACATTTGAGTTTTTACAGCAAGATTAGCATTGTGGGTTGTAGGTACGGACACACTAGAGATGAAAGGCATTTCATGATTCAAATTGTGCATAACAATAGCAATTTAGATGGAAATTTTTTTTACATTTGAAGTTTTGAACTGCAATCATGGATAAATGTTTCATGATATGCAGACAGATACTCTTAAAATTATTCACAAGTATGATCTGTGAAAGGAAGCAGGAAAAGACAACAATTCAAAATACAAGCTTAGCAATCATGGTTTTAAATGCCAACCATTACATTACATAAACAGCAAATAATAAATAGAAAATTGTCTTTTAATAGTTTTCAGTGATGAACTGCATCACATCCTTGTGGCCAATAATCTGAGACATTTCAAGGCCGTCAGATACCCAACAACTCCTATTTTGTCAGTTTATGTTTCCATTACTCTCTTTTCAAGTTTTTTCACCTCATAGCTCCCCACCCAATTTTTTCACCAAAATTTGTTATTCCAAGTGCTCGCCTCAATGAAGTTACAACCTTGAAATTTTTTCTTCCAATGTCAAGATATAAGATATAAGTTTTTTTCTTGTTTTTTTATTTTTTTCTTGGGGTTGAAGATCTGAGACTTCTTTATTGGTACAAAGTTGTTAGGAACTTGCATGGTTATAGGATTATTAAATGCACAGATTACCAAAAAATTGTTAAAAAGCTAATGGTTTCTAGTTGCAATGGCCATAACAGTTATTTTATGCCCAAGAAAGATGGCTTCCCTGATCAAACCATGTTAATAACAGCTTCATAAAAGAAAAACATTACTTTTAATATGGATCTTCTAAGAATCTCCCAACCGGTTTACTGAGGACCGCTGGGAGTAAGATGAAGAATCCCCAACCAACATTACCTTAAGGTTCTTCCACTATATTGTTTTGCTTTGGTCACAAATGAATTGACCAGGCACTATGTCACAACTTGAGTTTGGATACATCAAAAGTAGGAATATGGTGTACTCCAAAGTTCAGAGATTCCAAAATGAAGCAAAACCACAATGAAATAACACATCGCAACTTGAGTGATGTCACGGAAAGTGAACAAGCTGCTGTTAGTTTTAGTAGAAAGGTCTCAACATCAACATTTCACTTCCTAAATGGCAGAATCTAACAAGAAGAAATGACATCGAGGACTGAAATACACAAGAACAAGTAGAGTGCTAGTTTTGCAATTGAGAAGTTGCAACTGGGTTGGAAAGTAAATTTTACAAACTACAACTAGACCATTTATGATATAGGATTCAGCACAAGAAATGTTGGGAGTTAAAGAAGCACCATTTCAATAAATGTGCACACCCGAGATGGGGATGTGAGGATTGATATTAGACATCTAAAAATAAACTAGTGAGAAATGAAAGACTCCACGAGATGGTGAAGGCAGCAACCATTGAGGATACATTAATATGGGGTCATCTAGGACAACTTTAAGTGCATCAGATACAGACCCCATGGATGCTTTGGAGCAAAGAGTACCTGGATCAAAGTAGCTTCGTGCTAGAGAAGTAAGCCAAAATTAGCATGGGTAGAAGAGGTAAAAAACTGATTCAGAATCACAAAATATTTAAAGAGGTTAGAAAAGTCTCACTTGCTATAGAAGAGCATTTTATTTCTGGAAATTAAAGTGGTGCTTTTCCTCTTGAAATTTTGTATTTAAAGAGGTTAGAAAAGTCTCGCTTGCTATAGAAAAGCATTTTATTTCTGGAAATTAAGGTGGTGCTTTTCCTCTTGAAATTTTGCTTTGGAATATGGTTCTTTATTGGACCTGGCAATTCCCAGCAAGCTTGGTCTAAAAACAAATGATTGCCATGCCATCCTTGGTGTAGCTGTCACCCATGCAAGCTGTTGGAATTTACCTCGTGTGTATCTCCCTACTTCTGTTCTCTTTTAAAACACAACGTAGGTACTGCTTCTAGCATTAACTTCCAGGAGAAATAGTGAGTAGAGAATCTTCCATTATCTATTGAGTTTCCACATCTCTACTGCCTTACTAGTTTGCATAATGCTCCTATGCCCGGCTTACACTCTATGGAGTGTAGCAGTGTCTCATGGAATATACGATTACACCCTTTCTAGTGAAGCATGTTGTCAGTAACTTCTAAAGCAAATGGAGGCACAGGATCAAAGTCAATTCTCTTGTAAGTATTTTCTGTATCATCTTACTTAAAGCTCTAGCTCCTATTTTCTCTTTCATCACTACGTCTGGAGCACCAAAGTACCCTGCAAATCTAGGGCCTTTATTTGGACTGTGATACTTATTAGGATTGATTGCATATCCCAATGGCCATATAAGGTCATGTCGCCTGCAACTGCTTCATATGTGATAATAACAGGGAGATAAAAGCATCTTTTGTTGCAATGTTTAGTAGCCTTGTATATGTGGAATAGGCTTTTCACTGTTGCTGGTTAATCAAGACCAGTTGCAAAGAGGATCTTTCATCTTCCATAGAAGGATTCTTATCCTGGTTGACTCTATAAAAATTACAGTTTATCTTGTATCATTCTCTCTCTTTTAATAATATACTCTTGTCTGTACCTGACAAACAACTTAGAGAAAGTTTAGTCATATTGGAAAAAAAAGGTCCACAAAACTGAGCTTAGTGAGAATAGTAATGAGACTTTGTTAAGTTCAGATGGATTGAGTATTTTGGATAACTGGTCACTCCTCTAGGTTCTTTCTTTCCAACCAAACGCTGATGCAAAGAAAGGGTGGCAGTACACTGGGTCTCCAAAGCGAGAGTTCTGAGAAACGACAAGCACGACTGAAGTGGCTATACATAACAATCTATTTACGGATCTTTATGCTAAAGAAAACAGAAAAATAATTCAATCTAGACAAGTAACAAAGGATTTTTCTTTTTATACCCAATATTGATGTCAATGGTTATTGTTTTCATAGGAATCAAAGAGAACTGAAAGAAGCATCGTGCCATAATGACTTGCAGATGCTTGGAACAAAAACACCAAAATGAAAAGAAAAAAAATCTAGGGAAAAAGTTCAAATTTTGTTGGGAAAGAAAGCGCTCGGCATGTAAAGCAGGGCAAAAGAAGAATAAGACATTTACTGAAAAGCATGATAATCACAAAAATACAAGAAGAACCGCTTGAAATAACATCAATGTATGATGACTCTTTCCACAAGAGAGAGTGAACCACTATAACAAGAAATATTTGCTCTGATTTCCCTTATTAGCATGTGGTTTTGCAGTAAAAAAAAGAAAATCATCCATGAAGTTCTCTCTCAAATGAGAACAAAAGAAAGAGTTTTCTTCAATTTCAACTGCAACAATCTTTTAAAATAGAAGTTACCAATACCAAAAATCAAACACAACCTCTTTCTCTTAGACAAGAACGTGATAGTTTAATGAAAATAAACACCAAGAAGTGAAAACAACACCATCATCCACACAAAAAATAGCATGAAATAAGTCAAAAGGATAGAAACCATCAATCATAGCACTACCCCGTAACATAAAAAGGGGAAAAAAAACCATGATATACAAGCAAGAGAAAGCAACAACCTTTCAAGATAATAAGATAACAAAGATCAATCGGCAGGACAATTAAACATGAGGAGTGAAAACTAACCTTTCAAGATCTGAAGGCAAAGAAGTGGACCTGTGAGGAGAAGCATGATGGACTCCAGAGGGAGGGTACTGGAAGTAACTCCCAGGTGGGATTCTCTCTCCCATCACACAACCACACACACGACAGAAAAGGAGTTATATTACTGCTGTATGTAGCTGCTTAAACAAGAAAAAAGAAGGAAAACAACATTAGAACACCAACAAGTCCTCAAAAGATAAATGAAACAAGAAACAGCACCGAAGCAGGTAAATAAAAGAAAAGGACGAGGGCTTACTGGATGTGGATGGGAGCAGAGGGGGGGAGGGGTGGAGGCAGAGATTTAAGAGGCAAGAAAAGAGTAGTGATGCCAGTCTTTTTCTTGGCTTTTTATATTGATAGTAGTTGTTGGGTCTTGGCTTTGGAGTGGTAGTGGAGGAGAGCAAGCAGTGGCAGTGTGGTGTTATAGACAAAAAGCCCTAGCTCCAACCCAACAAACACTCTCTCTTCTCTTGGATTCCTTTTGCTTTGCTGTATTTATTGATTAATGATGCTCTTCCATGCTCGATCTTTCCTCAAGTTTGACCTCTATTGTTTTGTTTTGGAATAAAAAATAAAAATATTTTTGCATTTA
>Ga0325414_1005678_pt1 | contig 13193 bp, 5 predicted proteins | sample PopdelMetagenome_8_FD_206183 | JGI IMG/M metagenome (GOLD analysis project Ga0325414, IMG submission 206183) | Populus deltoides microbial communities from Bellville, Georgia, United States - Leaf-PdKOR-R3 | ecosystem: Host-associated > Plants > Phyllosphere > Phylloplane/Leaf | place: USA...
ATCAAATACATTTTCCTCACTGTGAAGTGCAAAGAGCCGATCCCCACCAATTGAAAAGTCACAGATGGAACCTCCATAACTCTGGCGAAGCCTAGATGTCAAAACCCAATCAGGACCACAGAACACAGAAATGCAGTCATCCATAGATGAAAACAACTGCCCCTCGTGTAAAGCCAGTTTGGGATAGCAAGGCTCATCAGACAGTTTCCCTTTCATCATCCGACTTCTTGAGCTCCACCTCACACTCCCTCCATTCATTCTCAAATCCATAAACCCCAAATCCTCATATTCATTCACCACACAAATAGCATTATTATCCTCCATAGCTATAGCATCTCGCACTCGCTTCTCGTCCACAGTTATAGGAGCGCCAAAATCAGACCAAGACCATACCATCCTCTTATCCCTGAAGTCCAACATACTAATGTAGCAGTTATCTTTCCTAGGAAACAAAGTAGCCACCAGCAAACAATTGCTCCCATTCAACCATTGCAACTTATCAGCATCACCTAATGACCATCCTGGACTCTCGTAAAAGAAATCAATCTGTTTTCCAGTAACTTGATCCCAAACCCCAATCCCATACTCATTACTCCTCCCTTTACAACTACTAAATATCTTATAATCAGAACTAGTACTTAAAGCCCCAGCTGTGAAACTCTTCACTTGATTCTCATGGCAAACCTGAAACTTATACCTCAATTCTCCTGTACTCTTACTGAACAACCCCATCCCTCCGTCCCCGCGGCCTAATTTCTCACAAGCACTAATAATTATGCTCTCGCCATCTACCCAGCCAACATCATTGACTCTTTGATAATCAAGATTCAATGGAGGGTACTCCTCCATAATCCAATCATAAACATGAACAACACTACCATGAGCCACACAGCAGCCACCATCAGGACCAGCACGAATCGCGGTCCCATCCCCCGGTGCCTGTCCTGTAACGGACCGCGAATGGCGAAGCCTGTTGCCATCAAATTGGCCCCATTTAGCTGATCTTACATGGTCTAATAAACCATAAAAGGAGGCCTCTCTGTAGAGTTGTCTTTCAGGGATGTTTGGAGGGATATTGAGGTCGCCGGTGCGAAGGAGATCAAGGAGAACAGAGAAACAATCAGGGTTTCTATCAATGAAGAATTCACAATGGGAAAACGAGTCATTATTTGGTTGTTTTAAGGTCCAGTTTTCATTGAATAATGCACCAAAAAAGGAGTTTCTGCCTGCATTGGCTAACGTTGTTGAGGTAGTTTCAAAGACTCTGCCTCCCACATTGAATCTAACTCTGTCTTTGGGGATTTTCATAGTGAAAATAAGTTTTGTGAGGCAGAATTTTGAAAGAGAGAAGGTTTAAAATTTGATATCAGTGGAAAGAAAGGAAAACTGGAGGAGTAAGAGTGTGTATAGAATTTGAAAAATAGAGATGGATACAAAAAATCTCCAAGAAAGTTAAAGGGAATTGGGGGATCGTGTTCTATCAATTTGAATTTGTTTTGGTTGAGCTAAAAATAGGAAAAAATTAACCCATTCAAGAAGAAACCAAAACAGACAAGATCATAAAGACAGCAGACATAGAAAGCTATATTCACATGAATGAAAAGGTCTGATTTTGGAACTTTGGAACTGAGAGAAGCTCAGAAAACCAGAACTTGAATAAAAACAGAGCTTGAAACAGGGGATATGCAGTGATTATAAAAAAAAAAAAAAGACGGAAAATTGATGAAATTAAGAGAAAATAAGAACTGGGTTTTGAAGAGGGATGGTTTTTAGAGGTGGGTTCTCAATTTCGAGGGATTTGGTGGAGAGGAATTGGAGAATTGAAGCTGTTGGATTTCAAGACATATCGGTTCATTTTAATATATATCTCATTCTCTCTCTCTCTTACATTGCTTTCTCCATGTCTCTCTCTCTTTGTTTTTCCACGTCTATCTGCCTTTCCTTTGGTCTTCCTGTAGAAGGAGCAGACATTGCTGAGCTTTATATAAATATAAATAATGGTGGGCTCCGTCTCAGTTCTGTTCCCTCCTTGTGTTTTGTATCAAAATGGATGAACGGTGATCGTCCGATCTGATCTCATGATGAATGTACATTTAATCTTGCCTTTGAATAATGAAGAGGAATATTGTTTGCTGAATTGTTCACCACTAGGGCAAAATCAGCTCTTCTCTTGACCTACAAAGAGAAAGCGGGTGTTGTGGGGTATGTTAATGTCTCATATAATGGTAATATGACACGAAAAATAAGACTTTTCTGAAGAGGCTAATTATTTTTTTGGTTAGTTCTTCCACTAATGCATTAATGAAGGTTCTTGTCTGTTGCCATGAAATTAATAATGTGAAAAATCCCTTCTCAATCTAGGAATTGAAGAATCATTCAAAAGAGAGGTTTTTTCCCTACCTTCAAAGTCAAAATAGGAAAATTATTGGGAGTTGTGTTGGTTTAAGTGGGAAAATGATCCCCCATTTTAGGTTTAAATTTAAATCGAAGATTGCAATTTTTTTTAATAAACATATCAATTTGGATAAGAATAATCAATTAAAAACTTGTTTAAATTCTCAATGTTGCCTAAAAAAATAGATTAAAGTCGAGAAAGTTCAAGTTTTTTAACTTAATATATTTTGAGTTAATAAATTGATTTATAGTTATTTTAAGGATCTTAGTGAAGTGTTTTTTGGTTAACTTAGTAATTAGTTGTTTTTTTTTTAAATAAGCACTATCTTAATTTTTCGGTCACCACTATAATAGTTAAAATCTGAACTTGTCAACGACACATCACTAGTTTGTCACTTGCTTTTTATTTCAAGAAAAAAAATCATCCACCCTTTAAAAAATAAAACCATGCTTAAGGCTCATAGGCCTATATATGAGAGAAAGGTTAAGTATAAATCTAAGAGAAAAATTATTAAATCTGGTTGAGTCAATAGCTCAGCTCACTAGTTTGATAAGTTAAGCTACAACATGTAAGTTAGAATTTTTTTTTCTTCTAATATTGTTTGTTTTAGAAATTTATATTTTTAATATGTTTTTTTTAAATAATTTTTAAATATATGTTTCAATTAATATCCCTTGAATTAATTTTTTGCATATTTAACATTTTTTGGATAATTTTTTTTAATAGTGTTGCATGTATTTAATTTTTGAGAATATTATTTTTTTCATCTTTTGTATAGATGAAATTTATTTTTTAAAATAAAAAATATTTATTTTCAGATAATATTTATAATATATGTATTCTTGCATAATATTAATTTTCATTTTATATTATTCAATCAATTTAATATGTATGTCTATTTCTATTATCGTTTGACTAAATAAAAAATAAATTTAACAAATACAATTGGAAAAATGTCACATCTTGTAAAATTAAATATCTTAATCTATAAACCATCTAGGTGGTGACATAGTGATAAGAGCTTGGGATCAAGAGGTTTGCTCCCTCTATGGTCTCAGGTTCAAGCCATGTGGTTGCTCATATGATGACCATTAGAGGTTTATATGAACGTTAACTTCAGGGTCCGTGGGATTAATCGAGATACGCGCAAGCTGGTCCGGACACTCACGTTAAATTAAAAAAAATATATCTTAATCTATAATTATCCCTCAATTTTTTCAATTTAATCTTTAGTTATTGTTTATAGTTTTTTTTCTGTTTATTAACATATATAATTCTCGATTTATTTAATTATATATATAAGGTGTTTTTTTATTTTTTTTTGATTTTTTATATATAAAAATATATTAGAAAAACTTACATATATAATTTAAAAAAAAATATCCGAGTCGTTGCAAAATCACGGTTAAAATTGCTAGTTATTGAACTAAAAGTTGTAAGGGCAGTCTTTCACACATTATTCGCATTAAAACGTAGCTTTGCTAACTGTCTTTGCTGCTGGACTTTACGACTCCATTTTTTGAGCACAAAACCCTGTATGTGATTGCTTCACAGATCGTGGGCGGCACATTATGACACTAAAAAACTAAAAAGAAGCCGAATTGTCAAACTTACTGCTCTTCTCTGTTCATCATCTGCTGAAAGTGTCATCTTCATATTTAAAATTGTTTATTAAATAATTTTTCATATTAAAATATATATTAATAATATTTTTTATTTTAAAAAAATTATTTTTAACACCGGCAAATCAAAACGATCTAAAACATATAAAATATATTAAATTTTAATCAAAAAAATTTTAACGGTTTATACCTATTTCTTCCACCTTTAATCCCTCTAAACAACGGTTTGAGTAGATGAGTCGCTAATCTATCTTCATTTCAATTTATGAGTTTAGTGGACATAAATCAGTGATCATTAATGATGGTTTTGAATGCCTTCAGTGCTTAAGCGCCTAACACATTAAGAACAGGACTCGTAAATTATTAATATGATGATTCATGACCCTATCCACTTGAAAGCTGGCTATGTTGAGAAGAAAAATCAGAGTGAATTTACTGCTAATCTAAGTTTACCAGAGTATTAATATAATCAAAGAGCATCCAAATTAAAATGCTTAGAAAGAGGGTTAAGGATTATGATTGATACCCAATAAAGGAACTTCCTGGTTTCTGTCAAAAAATAATCAAGTTGTTAATTCTGCTTTGTGACGTCATTCTTAGAAGCTATTTTTTTTTGAATTTGAGGAAATCTCATCCCTAGAAAGCGCATTTTGTGGGCCCAGGTGAGGGAGTAAAATCCCAGCTGTCCCAGGCTCTTACAAGAGATGCATGCCCTGACTCGAACTCGAAACCTGCTGTGCAGATCTCATTATTAGAAGCTATCTTAAAACCTAAGACAGATTACTCGATGGATCTAAAGTGTTCTGGTTTGTTCTGTTCTCCTTTGAGTTAGTGTTCCATAGCCTGTCAATACGCATCATGTAAGTGCTCAGATGTCTGTCTTCTTGGCTAGCATAAAGCCTTGATGTGTATTTCCTTTAATCATGTGTACAATGACAGTTAGCTTGTTGGTGGGACAATGCCATGAAAAATTTGAAGCTAAGAAACCTTCCACGATCAAATACCAAAAGAAGATGCTAGGGCATATCTACTCAAAGAAATAAATATAAGGAAAAGTTAATCTTCATCTTCAAGTTCTTAAAAAAAAAAACATGGCAAGGCTCACTTCATTTCAAAACTAGCAATAGTAATAATCTAGTTGACCAACCTCATGATATGTGGATTGGAGTACTAAAATCTCAATATATATATATATATATATAGTGGTGATCATACATATATTAGTGAAGGACTAGTTCTATAACCCGCGCGATGCTGCGGGTCAATTTTTTTGCATAAAAAATATTTTAAAAAATTAAGATCTAAAAATGTTAGGTTTTTTTACAAAGCTACACCCAAGAGTCTTGGGTTTGACTGCAACGCCTGACCCAAGAGTAATATTTATAATATTAATAATAACATTAAACTTGAATGACCCAAGTTTAAGTGGGTCTGGCTGCAATACTAAACTTAATAGTCTTGGATGTGGGTTTGGCTGTAAGGTCGTGTCATAAAAGTGTGATAATTAAATAGATTAATTAAAAAAACAAAGAAAAAAAAAACTAACATGAAGAAAAAAAACTAATGAAGAAAAATAAAAAAAAATTTGAATTAACTGGGTTAACCCGTCAAATCTGAGATCTGTGTCATGAAAGTCTAATAACTAAATAGAAAAAAATTTAATATCAACAAACTAAATAAAAAAAGTTAATTAAAAAGAAAAAAAAATGCATCAATCTTTTCACCGTGGACTGCATTGTGCAGTCCATAGTGAAAGGCATAAAAAGAAAAAAAAAAAGGAAAAAAAAACTAAAGGATAAAATTTCGAGTTGACTCGTCAAACCAGGTTAACTAGTCAAATTCGGAATTCGTGTCATGAAAGTCTGATAACTAAATAAAAAAATTTAACATTAACAAACTAAATTAAACAAAAAAATTCATTAAAAGAAAAAAACACAAATAAAAAAGCAAAAAAAAAACCATAGAGGCATAAAAAATAAATAAATAAAAACAAAAAAAATTAAAAAAAAATATATGTTATAATAATAATAATAATAATAATAATAATAATATATAAGTACAATTAAAAGGCGTGGGGAAAGCTATAGTATTTTCCTCACGCTTTCAGGTTAATCCGTCAAACTCGGGATCCGTGTCATGAAAGTCTGATAACTAAATAAAAACAAATTTAACATTAATAAAATAAATTTAAAAAATCATTAAAAGAAAAACATATAAAGAAAAAAGAAAAAAAACCCATAAAGGCATAAAAAACAAAAAAATAAATAAATAAAAACAAAAAAAAATTAAAAAAAAGTTATAATAATAATAATAATAATAAATTATTATTATTATTATTATTATTATTATTATTATTATATAAGTGCAATTAAAAGGCGTGAGGAAAGCTACAGTGCTATCCCCACGTCTTTTAGAGTATTCTATAATGGTGTGGAGGACTTCATTCATAAAACATCTCCTCACAAGAGAGCTACCACCAAATAGAGTAATGTCCGTTTGGTATTGTGGTTGGAACATTGTTTTGTTTCAACCATAATTTATACCTGTTTGGTAAACATTTTGAACACAGATTTTGGAGATGGGTCCCGTTAAAAATTTAGTTTGTACCGCCAGTTTTGGTGAAGCAAAAAATTGTTGCTTTTCACTTTTCATTGACCGTCTATTGCCATATGTGCAGAGTGAATTAATTCACTCCGTATAGTGTTCACTTCAAGAAGTGAACATTGCCAAGTGGATTAATTCACTTGGCACTGTTCGCGTGAACAGTGCCAGGTGAATTAATTAACGGGTCACTGTTTATGTGAACAACAAAAAATATTTGATATAAGATATTATTTATTTAATGATGTAATAATGGTAGTTAAATCTATAATATTTAAATTAAAAATCATCAATATTAATATATATCTTTTTTAGTTATTTTATAACCTCAATTTGAAAAGCATGCTTAACTAAACACATTAAACTACTTTTTATTCAATCTCAATTTTAACCACAATTTTAATCAAACATATATAAATACCAAACCAACCTCAATCAAAAATATTTTTTATAAAATAATTTTTTTTCAAACCACAAAAGCTACCACAATACCAAACACAAAATGATTATGATGACAAGGTGTATGATTGGATATTGTCTTATTAAAAGTGAATTGTATTGAAAAGTTATATTATTATTATTTCTAGGACACTTCGAATTTTTTAAGTCAATTTATAACATGTGTAAATGTTAAAAATCAATTGAGGAGCAATTTATATACCAACTAAAAAAAAACATTGAACAAATGATTCTACTCGTCTATGCCAGGCCAAGGCAGGCTAGCCCAGGTTTGTCTAGGCCTAACCTGATCTTTTTTCTCTTTATGATTTTTCTCTCCCCTCTATTTTTTTACATAAATACCTATAATTTTTATTAAAATACTCATAAAGTCAAATAAAAATATTCCAAAACCCACACTCTTTATTGGATAACAAAAAGGCCTACCAAACGACCTTCTTTATATCCAATGAAGTTCACCTTTTTGTTTTCACAAATGAAGAATCTTTAACAATGATTAGCCTAACCACACAATGATTAGCCTAACCACCCTTGCAAGGTGAGCTACGATAGCATTGCCACCATTGTTACACCGTGACATATCAGCAATGAAGAAATTGATTGTTTTGGAGTTGCTACCTAGTAATTAAGAAAACTAGAAATCCTAAAATAGACACTAGTTCATTCAGAGATTGGATACATAGTTAGTTATGCTTAAAGGAATGTAAACAAAATACCCTTACTATATCGTTTCAGATGAAAGGTTACTGTTGTATGTGTTTTTCCCAAATTATTCAATTTTCTTAGCTTATTTATGATTTACTTTAAACTTGACATTAGTCTCTAATAATAGTCCCTAATAATAAGAGACACACCCAAAATGACATCAATCCTAAAAAGAGAAGACTTGTCAAAAAATGGCGTCGATCCCTGAAAATAAAAAATTCATAAAAGTTGGAAAATTTTGATATCAATCCCTTAAAAAGAAGGATACTTGTCCATTAATTTTAAAAATATTGATGTTAGTCTCTAAAAATGAGATTTCATCGATTTGGATTTTAAAACGAGCATTAAACCTGTATGGGGCTTTCAACCCAATTCTTTGCATACATTTAAAACGATCAAAAAGGCACCACTCATACTATTTAGGCCTACACGAGGTCACGTTGACCCTACCCGATTCACTCATCACGACAAGGAATAAAATGTAATTGCTCAAAAATTAAATATTCATACCTAAACAATCTAATTACCACACAAAATCATCTTCTCACAAAATTATTGCCACACACAGCATATTATATTTGCACACAAATCAACAATCACACAACTAAAATCATACGTACCCAAATTATATTTGTATAAATTTATTCATACACACATAAAATTCAATATAATGCACAAATAATTCACATAAACATATAGAAAATAATAAACCAACATCCAAACAAAATCAACAAACACAAAAATTCAACCATAATAAAATTTTGTTCAAAACGTTAACTCATGGTTCAAAATTAGCATTCTAAGGTGGTTGGGTGTTTGATAGATACTAGAACATGGTTCAAAACTATGTTTAATCATGATATTTGAAATATGTAAGAAAGACTAAATGAAGAAATACCATTAAAGTTGAGAAAAATAAGTAAATTCAATTTAAAAGTGAATTGAACTAGTTAAAAAGAAAGCATGAAGACAAGATGTTTAGATTGTGTTTGAATATAGTTCTTACATATGTTTAGATAAAATAAATAATATGATGTGAAGGCATAAAGAATAAAAGGATTATTTGATGGAGGAATTATGAACATAAAGCATGAAAAGAAGTAACTTGATTTAAATATGTAGTTGTATGTGAAATGATAATGTTATATTTGAGAATGAATTTTTATCAAAACGAATTAAAAAAAATTAAGTGCTTTGCGTTTCGGCACATAAGAAAAATATTGATGGACTAATGATATAATGATATTTAATTGATTCAGGAGTTGTGTCTATAGCTGGTTATCAGACAGGAGAAGCTGGGTCATCACGAGCAAAAGGTAAGTGATTTGTCACCTTATTTTGTAATAATTAGTTTTCCTTAATATCTATGTTGTTTATTTAATTGATTTTAAAAGAATGAAGCAAATAAATAAATTGAATGATTATTACAAATGAAAATTATTAGTAATTTATGTGAAATTACCAGAATTATTATTTGGTTAACAAAAGATGTTAGCCGGATGCTGAGTAATTCATATGGAATTATTGGATTGATTTTGGGCAACCAAAATGGGTTAGCCAGATTTCTTTGGTAATTAAAAGAATTACCAGGTTTATTGGTTAAAAAAGAGATTAACCGGATATGGGGTAATTCATATGAAATTACCGGATTTATTGGTAACCAAGAAAAGTTAACTGAATTTATGGGTAATTATATAAAAGAACTAGAATTATTGGCAATCAAAATGAGTTAACTGGATATTTAAGTTTTGAAAAGATTATGTGAATTAATTTATTGAAGTTAGAAGTATTAAATTTCAAAAGTTAAGAGTAAAATAATTAATATATGACTAAGATATTGAGTAAATTAATTAATATGGTTATTGTTGAAATAGATACACCGCGAGGTGATGCAGATCATTAGATGTAAGATTTTTCTATTTATGAATTATCATTTTGGAATGTAAGATTTATATGTCTTTATTTTCTTTCGAAACCTTTGTGCTGTAAAAATCAAATAGAAGATTTGTAGTATGTAATTGATGTAATATATATATATTTATATATATATATATATATATAGATGTTAGTATGACTAAATCATTTTCAAAATTATAAGTAGAATACATTAGATGTTTTAAGACAATATGACTCTTAATCTTAATATTGTATTTATTTAGTCTAAATGCATATACGTAGTTAGTTAGCATTTCTTACTCTTTAGTGATGAAAATATTTATTTTTCAATTTGTTTTAGTAATTCTTTTGTGTTGATTTATTAATTGACATTATAAGACTTGAATATATTGATAAGTATACGTATTGAGAGATTGATTGTTATTAATTGACATTATAAGACTTGAATATATTGATAAGTATACGTATTGAGAGATTGATTGATGAATGAGATGTGATCCAGGATGATTGGATCAAGATGGAAGTTGTAATGACATATAATATAAGTGTTGTCGTTAACTTGATACCACCAAAAATAGAGGAAACTCTGCCGATTGTTTTTTAAAAAATAACTCCATAATCTTAGACATATTATTCAATACTTGACATTCGTAATGAAATGTTTGAGATTTCATGACATTATAATTTGAGAATGTTACAGGTGGACCCATATAAGACTTTTATACACTTAGGGATATAGAGATACAAGTATTCTTAGCACTAATATTTTATGTTAAAAGTCATAAGAAATAAACAAACAAAGCTTTGTGGCCCAATATGAGGCACATAATGATCGTCAAGCCTATACCTACTTTTACTTGGCACGATGCCAAGCCCACGAATGATAAGTCTGTCAGCTTGCTAAACTCATGTCCACTTGAGCTCAGCATGTAATTGATCCAAGGATGTTGGATCTGGTAGTTTGCCATAATCATGTGCACTTGAGCTTAATGTATAGCTAAACTCAAGGATGTTGGGTCTTACAAGTTGAACCTAAGGATATTGGGTCTCACAGCTTGCTCAACCCAAGTCCATATGGGCTTAGTGTGTAGCTGAACTAAGAACATTGGATCTGGTAGCTTATTAGACCCATGTCTATTTAGACTTAGTACGTAGCTACTCAAGGATGTTGGATGTGGCAGCTTGCTAGGCCCATATGTAGTTGGGCTTAGCGTGTAGCTTAAACTAGGGACGCCAGGTCTGGTAAGCATTCTTTTTTTTTAATGGACCCATTTTATTTTATTTTTTACACTATCAAACTCTGATTACCAATTTAAGAGCAAAATTAATAGGTCTTGTCTTGGCGTGATTTTTAAAGTCTTAAAATTATGTTCATGACATTTAATTTCTTATCTAATATGCTTATTTTAGTTAAAGTCCCCCTAAAAAAAGGGAATTGTTAGGACTTCAAGTCATTGACATAGATTTCGTTATTGATAATGTAATTATTTTTAGGTTCAATGATCAGTCAAACCTAAAAAAAATGAGTCTCGCGAGATGCTAAACCCAATTTACTTGGGTTCAGCCATCAGCTGAGCCTAATAAAACATGGGTCTGGTGAGATGCAGACACAATATACTTATGTTCAGCCATCAGTTGAACCTAAGGTAACATGGGCATAGTGAGATGTCAGACTCAATATAGTTGAGTTCAACCATTAGCTAAACCCAAAGCAATAAAAGTCTAGCAAGATGTCAGATTCAACATATTTGGGTTCAACTATTAATTGAACCTAAGATAACATAAGTCTAATGAGATATCAAATCTAATATACTGAGGTTCAGCAATCAGCTAAACCTAATGCAATATGTCAAGTCCTAGATGAGCATCTAAACTAAAATGTTATGGGTTGGATAAACCATCATGCCCTTTAACCTAGGTCGGGTTACATATCAGGTCTTGAGTATCTAGGATTAAGAAATCTTACCTCTAGAAAAATTATATGAATTATTTATGTCAGAGATAATAATTTCCTTACACTAATATATGTATAAAAGGTCTTTTAAGGGACCAACCACACTTAGCATTTCATTAATAATATGTAAAGGATATTTGTCTCTCAATAATATCACCGAAAGCAAAGGACTTTTTAATCCTTCCCTTCTCTGAAAATGATAAGGTTCAGGGGATAAAAATACCCCTTCAACCATCTAGGTAAGGGTTCATAACTTTTTTATTTTTTAAAAACTTACATATATTTTAGAGTATTAATTACCCTAAAATACAAGAACAAACATTACTTGTTCTTGGAATTTAAGGCTCCTTTAAGTCATTATTGTCTTTTTCATAAAGTTATTGACTTTATCATTAGAGAGTCTTTAAGTTCCCCCGATTGGTATTGTTTTTGCAGGTAATTAAGCATTGACCATTAATTTGGTGTTTCCTGAGCCAATGAGCAGACAATTGTTTACCACATCTTAATTAACCATTACTTACAAACTAAATAACCTGTTACATAAGTATTCTAGGTTTTGGGATATCGTTAGTTATGAATCGCTAACTCGTCTTGCTTTTTTTAGTTTTTGACTAAAGGAATGGTTTAATTTGTACAGGGATTGATTCTCCTTGAAAAAATAAATATAGCCACCAAAATTGCTATAGGAATGGTTTAATTTGACTAAAGGAACGGTTTAATTTGTATTGTTAGAATGCTTGCACAAATATAAACAAGAACATGACAATTTATTTCTACTCAAATGGACATACACAATCTCTACTACCTATGTTTTTAAATTTTGTATTACTTGATTTCTTTGTTTATATTGAAATCATATAGAAAGTATTATTCGTATAACATTGCTGATGAAGATGACACCACATGTATATGTCTGCAAGCATATTCTCACCTCTATTCTTTTTCTATTGTCTACTCATGTTGTTTGTTTTTCTATGGTCTTATTTTTAATTATTTACCTAAAAACTCAAGAATTATTTTTTCAACTTGAGATTCCATTTCATTTAAATGCCATTTTAGTTTTGTGTTTTGGATTATGTTTGATTTTTAACCTATTATTATGCAAAATCATTATCTAGCAAGGGACACATGCATTCATTTAGGATCATTTGGAACTATACACATAGTTTGTGGGTAGATGTTGGATAATTAAAGAATTTGGTGTCATATTGGATATAAAACACGTTTCAATGTTTCCAAAACATAAGGATTTTTCAGATTTTTTTTCAGTTTTTTTTTTATATAGCTTGCGCCTCAACATTAACTTACTAAGTACTCCACATGCCATTAATTATATTCTTAGTACATTTTGCAATGTTTAAACCATGAGTAAATTAAAAAAGAAAAGGAGTGGAATAACAAAAACTTGCTGGAAACTCCAATTCAAAAACTAAATTATTGAGTAGGAAAACATTATAAATTAGAACATTGATATAGCTTGTGTTGTTGTGAAATAGCAAAAAGTGCATTGCTAATCAGAAAATAATGAAACTCTATTATTATCATAATTATCATTTCAATT
>Ga0325414_1005679_pt1 | contig 13193 bp, 8 predicted proteins | sample PopdelMetagenome_8_FD_206183 | JGI IMG/M metagenome (GOLD analysis project Ga0325414, IMG submission 206183) | Populus deltoides microbial communities from Bellville, Georgia, United States - Leaf-PdKOR-R3 | ecosystem: Host-associated > Plants > Phyllosphere > Phylloplane/Leaf | place: USA...
TTCAGATGGACTCGGCATGATTGATGAAAATGCCTACAAAAACAAAGTGGCTTGTATTCTAGTCTCTCCACGACGATGTTGCCGGCATTCTTACTGGAGATTCATTTTGATCCTGGTAACTGTAATAATTCTTTACAGAAATCCATGGATAATGCCTGTCCTGTAAGTGCTTGCAGTATTCTGTCGCATCAATGTAGAGCATTCAGTCAAATGCTGTCATGGGTTTTTCTATCAAAAAAATAAAAAGGATAGATGGATTATATTAAAATGAACCCCCTGCTTAGTCCAGACTCCAGTCCATCATTGCACGAAACCTCCAGAAGATATTGATCTTGCAAGCATTGACAGTTACCATTAGATCCTTGAATTGTGCTGTGCTGGGGGTGGAATTTTTTTTTTAACGTAAAAATAATATATGTAGATGGATATTGTCAACATGTTTTCTAAAAGGAAAAAAAAAATCGATAATAAACTCAAAATCTGAGGTATATCATGTTATATTTTAAAACATTGAGAGATAACAACGTACTTGGAAAAGATATTTTTTCAATTTTATAAAAAGATTTATAATCTTACTTTATAACTAAGTAAAAATAGATAGAATTTAATAAAATAATATCTAAAATATACTTTTAATTCATCTAAGAATTAAAAAAAAAAATAAACTAACAAAATGATGGAGGGTTGAACTAGAAAAGAATATTAAGAAAAAAAGAAATTAAAAAACTAACTCGAGTCAATTTGGGTAAAATTGCCCAACACGTTACCAGAGACATGAGAATGAGATAATCTGATATAAAGCAAAAGGGGAAAAAATTCAAAAGTCAACATCCATCCAACAAAGTGTTGAATGATAAAATTGGAAAAAAAAATAATTTTTAAAAGAAAAAAAGAATTGACCCGAGCCAACCCGAATTAGTTGGCTAAACTCGTGAGATCATAATAACCCTATAGTAAAACAAATTAGAAAAAAAAAATACAAATTCCAATCACTAACAAACACAATGTAGAAAAACAAAAATGAAAGAAAAAAATCAAATAATTAAAAGGATATAAAAAAAACAACCCCAGCCAACTTAGATGAGCCAATCAACCCCGGAACTCGGGTCATGTGAATAAGATAAACTAATAAAAGGATAAATAAAAAAAATTATGAAACTCAATTCCTAAACAAACTAAATGATGAAAATAAAAAAAAATTAAATTTTTAAAAAACTCAAGCCAATTTGTGTTATCTTGCTAAAGTCATAACCCAGGTCATGAAATTAGAATAACCCTATAGATAGAAAACAAATCGTGAAATCCAATTCCAAATCAGCCTAATATTGAAGAATGAAATTAAAAAAATATTAATTTTTAAAAAATAATGTAAAACAATCGACCAAAGTTAACCCAGATCAATCTTTCAAACCTCTGACCTATAAATGAGGTTGGGATTAACCTATAAAAGATGAACAAAAAAAATCATAAAACTCAATTCTTAATAAACCAAATGCTAAAGGATGAAGTGGAGAAAAAAATTTAATTAAAAAATAAGTCCTAAAGCAAAACAAATAGTATTAAAAAGAAAAAAAGGCTAAAATTAAAAAAAAAAAAAAAGCATAAAATGGCATTAGACTTTGCAACTTTGGATAGTTTAGTAGGAAGATTGATGATATAAGAGAGAAAAGGGAGAGGAAAAGAAAGAAAGGGTTACTAAAGCTTCACCATCATCCACTGATTGACATTGCCACCATAATGGAATGAACTCACCGAGCCGCTTCCAACGCCACCAAAAAAGGCGACGCTCGACCATCAGGGAAAGCTACATGCACTACTAGAGCGCGACAATTTCCTTCACAAGCGCCAATAAGTTTGCCCTTGCCCATTTAGCATATCTTATTTGTTTTAGTTTGAAATTTGCCCCCTTTATCTTTAATTATTTTAGATGAATAATATTTAATTTTATTTTGCTAAAATAAACATTAACCACATACCTGAATTTTTTCTCGACATCGTGAGATTCTAATATCTATGTAATAAAAAAATTTATCAAGTTCAATCCCAAATAAAGTGAGAATTTAATTGAAAAAAAAATAAAAATTAGAAGAATAAAAAAAATTACAAACCTTTTCCATGCCTATGCAATTTAGCCCCAAATTGTAGGAAGAAAAATGAGCTGAATATTTGTTTACTATTCAATTTCGATCTTTATAACTTTAATTATTTTAAATCAATAAAACTGAATTTAATTTGACCAAACAAAACATCAACCAAGACATAGAATTTTCCCTGACACTACTAGATAGGCAGCCAAAGCAAATTGCAAAACCTATTCCCAAATAAACACAACATTAAAAGAACAAATAGTTTTTTTTTTTTCTACCAACCAAATTAAACAAATCCAAAGGACCAAAATATTTTTTTTTAAAAGCAAAACAGTACTGTATAACATTGTTTTAGTAAACAGTTTTGTTTCTGTTTCTGATCAGATTTATTTATTTTATTTATAATTATAATAATATAATAATAATGTAATATAATTGTATTTGTAATTGTAATGAGCTATTATCCAAAAAAATAAAAAATAATAACGACTGACTATAGTAGCTCATGCATAAATGGAAAGATAATTCCTTACCTTGATTCACAGAAAGCCACCAAATCATACCTTATCTCCCTCGTACGGAAGTTTGACTCATTTGGATTGTGCAACCAAACACATATTAGAAATATTTGTATGAGAAATCTTATTTAATGAAACAAAATCTTTTAAGCTTCGTCATCATTCAAGCCTCCTTTCTCAATTGATACATTGTAATAACCACACAACGTGATTCTTTCCATCCATGAAAAGATACTGCATCGACTCAAGACTCAATAAAAAGAGGAAGATTTTCACCATCTTTATGCCAAACCAAACTTAAACTTAATCTTTCTTGAGTTCTCAATGGAATCAAGTGGTACGAAGAAGTCTCCCTCCGAGGGCTCTAGCATATCTGCAACCTCGGAGGGAACCCCGCATGGAGATGGTGGTGATCTTGATCAAACAAAGATGGACAGTACGAAGAAGATGAAAGAGAAAGCTGCTAGAGGATCCGAACCAGCACTCCTTCCAGAATCAAGTGCCCGAGTTTTGCCAGGTTTAAAGCTTTCTAGTGACAACTCAATCTGCGGATCGAAGCAATTCAATCTATTTAGCCCCATGAGTGTTGGTTCTTATCATGCAAAAGAGTCCACTAATGAGACCTTGAGGCAAACCGAGTCTAGGGTTTTCTCGTGCAACTTTTGCAAGAGAGAGTTCTCCACATCCCAAGCCTTAGGAGGGCACCAAAACACACACAAACAGGAGCGGGCACTAGCCAAGAGGCGTCAGGAGATGGATGCGAGTGCTTTAGGACACTTGCCATATTACCCTTATTCAAGCCTTTCAACAAACCCCTATTATGGATCTTTAAATAGGGCACTCGGAGTACGGATGGATTCCTTCATTCACAAGACATCGCCTTATTCATGGACATCCCCCGGAGGGCATCGCTATGGCGCCCATAGCGGCTGGGCCAGGCAAACTTTGATGAACACACAGCCTTCCATTGATAGGCTAAGGACATGGAGCTTGAATGCCTTTTGTGGTGGATTTGGAATTTCTACTTCCTCATCTTCTCCAAGGTTTGATGACAATTGTATAGTTCGCAGCAGTTTTGGTGCTTCTCCATCATCAAACAATATTGCCGCGATCAAAAAGCCTCTTGGTTCTGATCATATCCAGCAAATTAACCCTTCAAAAAGTGATCAAACAGATGAATACGGACTTGATTTGCAACCTGATGACTTGATCAAAACCCGATAACCTGATCAAAATTTGAAACTCGAACTAGCCATCAGGCTAGATCTAAAAACTATGGATAAAATGATAAACTTGCTTGCATTTCTTATGAATACTAAATAAAAAACCAAAAACATGTTATTAAGACTTTTCGTTTTCAACTATATATAAATATCATATTTCTATCAATCATACTCAAGCCATCTAAATATTTTTTCTCTTCCCAAACAAGTTTTATTTATACATATACAATTAAAAGTGAGTATTAGTAAGTGAATGTATAGGATTTTTTTGTTTTTTTTTTTTTATGGAAGCTTGTATAAGATTTTTAAATTAATGCTATCTATTTATATGTAGGGGTGTTTTGTTTTCATAAATATTTTATGAATATACATGAAAAATAGTTATTATGTTTTGTAAGTAATGATGTAAAAAATTACTATGATTGAGCTGATAGTGATGGGGTGAGGGTGAGGGTGAGGGAGGTGTTCGAGAAAAAAATAGTACGGTCCACTCAGATCTTTTTCATTTAATTTAATGATTTTCTAGAAAATATTCATATATAGCTAATTCTTCCTTGTTTTTTACTAAAAGTTTGCTTTGGAAAAAAAAAACATGAACAATAAAAGTAACAAATATGCCTTCATAAATTTTATGAGATACTATAAGAAAAAACTAAATCAATAATTAATTTTAAGAAAAATGTATGAACAATAAAAATTACAAAAAATATTTTTTATTATTATTTAATATTCATGAGAAAATATTTTTTAAGTTATGCATCTTCAGCTTATATTGATATTAATATCATAAAATATTTAATAACATTTGAAAAGTACGATGGTAATAAGATATCTTTCAAAAACATTAATTTAATCATTTCATTTCAATAGAAATTAATCTTTAAATTTAAAAAATATAAAAAAATGAAGAAAAGCAACAACAAAAAAATTGGAAGGCCAATTAGCCATGGCTAGACAGTTTATGCTACAAAACCCCAACAAGCTAAGTTCTCATGCCTAACTTTTCTATATATTTTTTTCAGAAAACTACAGCAAATAACACATTATCCATCTACAATTTTAATAAACCAAGGATATTATGGTCCTTTAAATTTAACATTATCATTCTTTTTCTAATATCCTGGCAACTTCCATCAACCTATATTATTCAAAAAATTTTGTTTTTTTTGTTGTGTCATTGGACCTTGTGAGTGTGACATTTAATCTATAATAAATAATTGTGGCACACTCAAATAATATAGTTTTATTTCTAAAATTTAAATTTTGTATATTTGTTATATATATAGTTTTTTACTTTTATATTTTGATTCTAAATTTTATTATTATTATGTTTCAGTTTCTAAATATTAAAAGAAAAAAGAAAACATCATTGAAAAAAATAGAAAAGATATCAAGATTGACTAATCATATTCTGGTCATAAAAAAAAATAATCTTAGTATTAATGGATTCATCTTATAGAATGAATTGTCTATAAAGATAGTTTGAAACTTTTATCTTGTCAAAAAAATAGATCGAAGGTTTAAATTTTTTTATCAGGTTGAATTTTTAGTTTTTGACTGGTTGAATGATGTTTTGGAATTTAAAATGAGTTTGCTTAGATTATTATAATATTTTTTTTTATTATTATTTTTTCAAGCCAACACAAGTTTTTTAAAAAATAGGTTTTCAAGATCCAATAACTAAGACCCAACTTTTCATCCAACTAGTAAATTGAAATTGAACAGGATAATAACATGTCATATGTCTGTTTTAGTTAAAAATAATTATGGAGTTTCATTAAAAAAAATAGACATGTGCTCCTAACCTTCTACTTTGAGGCCATGCGTCCATGTCTATCCTCCTAAGTTTAGATGAATGGCCTCTTTTCATATTACCCATTTAAGATTTCAATAAAATTCACTATAATTAAAATAATATTTAAAAAGTTATATAATTTTTTCATAGTGTGAAATAAGATTATAACTTTTTATGATAATATTAAAAATTACTTTGTGAATTTACATATTATGAAATTAATATGCAAAATTATTTAAAAAATATGATCATAAATATTAAATTAGAATAAAAAACATATTTTTTATTTTATTATCATAAGATTTTTGCATAAATTTTTAGATTAAATTATTTTTTTTTCTATCATGTATAAATTATTGATTCGTGATTTTTTATGTTTTTCATCGAAATTTTGTGTTCAGATCTTGATATAGTTTTATTTTAAGAAAACAACAATGTTTATATAAAAAAAATTAAAAAAAAGAGAGATACTTGAATAAGGAAATAAAGTTTTGATTGAAAAAAATATAGTTTTTTTCGTTTTTAATTCAAATGATTGAAATTTATTTTGAATATATATTTTAATTGGTCGAAATGTGTTTGGGAATTTTTTTTTTCCCAACAAGCAAGCTTATCCTCCTAGGCTTAAGCCTCTAACTTCTTTTATATTGCTCTTAGTTTTTTTAAATTTTTTAATAAAATTCATTATAATTAAATTGATATTTGAAAATGATTTTTTCCCCTTAATTTTCGAATAAGATTATAGCTTTTATGGTAATATGCATAGTTTTGAAATCCGACCCGGTAGTCGACCCGATCTAATGATCGGGTCATGGGTCAAATGGATTAACCAAAAAAAATTAAAAATTAAATAACTCATCAAACAACTCCCCTGCACTCTTCATGTATCCACTCTTTCCATAAGCAGAAATCAACTCCATCCAAGAAATCACAACCCTATTGAGCATTTCATCAAACACTTTTCACTCACACTCCAAAAACCCACATTTTATATACATATCAATCATAGAATTCCCAACATGCAAATCCTCACCAAAACCCCAAACCAAAATCATTTGCTCATGAATTTGCCGCCCCAAACCCACATCCATTTTAGTACCACAAGCCTTAAAAAGAGTAGGAGCTATAGATTGAAATTGTTTTTCTTTAATTAGGTTCTTTATGTCTAACTCTAAACCACCAACGAATCTCTATGAGTAACAATATCACTGTTGCAATTTAAGGAGGAGCTAATCGGCTCCAATGTATTAACTCCAGCTTTAAAAGATGTTCTTTCTTCAGGTTGAAAAAAGCTATTGTCTTCCTCCATTGCATTGAAGGCAACTTCATTTGGTCTTCGTTTTTCAGCTCGAGTAAAGTTATTGTGTTCCTCCTTCAAAGATGATTGTTTGCCCATTCTAACTCTAACTCGTTTCATTAGTGCCAAATGCTCATCTCCATCTTCTTTAATTTAAGTTATATTCAAATTTTTACATGCAAATTGAGAATTTTGGTTATCATCTGCCTCTGTTTCCGGTCTGACTGTTCGCTTTGCAATTCTACAGCGTTCACGGGCCACATATATAAAAATAAAAGAGACCAGGTCTCAGCCGGGTGTGCCCGGGTCACCCAAGTTCCGGGTCGACTCGCCGGGTCAACTGGGTTTTGCTGGGTCAACTCCCAGACGGGTTTTTACTTAGACCCGGACCGGTCCTAGGCCTGGATCGACCTGCCGGGCCGGTCCGGGTTTCAAAACTATGGTAATATGACAATAACTTTGTGAATTATTATATATAAAACTAATATGCAAAACCTTTTAAAAAACAATATGCTCATGAATATCAAATAAGAATAAAATATCTATTTTGTTATTCTTTATTCTTAATTTTTTTATATAAATTTTTAGATTAATTATTTTTTATCTTTATTTTATTATATATAAATTATCGAGTTGTGATTTTTATGTTTTTTTATTAAAACTTACTTTTCAAACCATCATAAGTTTTTAATTTAAAAAACAATGTTTCTAAAAAAAAACTTTTTATTTTGTCAAAGATGCATATATAAGGAAAGGAAGTTTTGATTTAAGAGATATATTATTTTCTCTGTGAATTTTTTACTAATATTATTTTGATTTCCTTAACTTTTTTTATTAGAAAAAATTTCTACTAATAAAAAAGACATGTTTTTGTAAAACAAAATGTTAACATGAAAAGAAAACTTCACATAATAACAAAAATATTTTTTAGAATTTGAATCATGAAATTTCTTACAAATATCTAATTTAATTGCAACATAACTTAGAAAATATTTTTTTAGAATTTAAATCATGAGAAAAAAAAAACTAGTTGGTGTTATATAACATATATAGGCCAAATAACTTCTCATAGTTAAAATGTCAATTGTTTACCAACATATCTTCATAAAATTTAAAATAAAATTATCTTTCAATAAACAATTACAATGATGTATACAAAATTAATCAATTATGCCACATTTTTTAAATAAAATTAAAGATATTTAGGGTTATATTTGCAATGTTTTTCAATAATCGTATGTATAAAATATTTTAAAAAAAATACTACGCACATGAATATTTAATAAAAATAAATAAATTTTTTCTTTTTTTTTTATTGTCAATGTTTTATATTCTTTCCTTGAATTAATTTTTTCAATAAAAGTGTGTGAAAATAATCAAGACATTATTTTTTTATTAGAAGTTTTTATATGAAAAACCATGTTTTTGATAAAGAAAGATAATCTTTATGAAAAATAATAAATGAATAACAAAAAGGGATTTTTGGAAAAGAAACATATTTTTTCTCTTAAATTTAAATCAATTCATTTTTTTTATTTTAGTTGATTTATGTTTTTATTAAAAAAAAACCATGTTTTTTGACACAAAAGCCATTGCTTTGTTAAATAAAAAAATGCACAAATAAAAAAAAGATAATATTGATTGGAAATGTTAAAAATACTTTTTTTTTATGAATACGATATGTGTGGTTACAACCAACCTATTAAAAGATATAAATAAGAGTATAACTAAACAATTATAAAAATAAATTATAATATTCAATTATTCAAGATTCATTATGATATCATTTAATGTGGTGCTTGATTTTCTCCATAATTAGTGATTGTATTTGTAGACTACTATCCAAAACATACTTTTTTGATTTATTTACTCAATAAAAAATATATTTTTATTTAAAAATTTAAATCATTTCAATTATTTTAATATCTTTAAAATCATCACAAAAATATATCTTTAAGATTAATTTGGTTACCACAAGTAAATTTTGATGATAAATTTTATCCTCTCAAGTATAATTTGGATTGGTCATGTCAACGAGGAGCATTCCATTTTTGTTTAGGTCAAAACCTGTTGAAACCTCAATTCCATAATCTAAATCTACAATTCCACATACCAACCTCACTACGTTTATATTAACTTTTTTATTTATTTATATAGACTTTACAGACATTACCATTACAATTATAAAAGAATTAAAAAGGTGTTTGAGAGTGTGATATAAATTGTTTTTCAAAATATTTTTTGTTCAAAAATATATTAAAATAATATATTTTTTATTTTTTAATAATTATTTTTTATATCAATATATCAAAGTGATATAAAAACATGAAAAAAATTATTAATTTAAAAAAAAGTTTATTTTTTTACAAAAGGTTTTCTTGGAGTTGTAAATGGGTTCCTTTATTTGTTTTTTTACAAAATTAGTTTTAAAAAATAATTTTATTAATGTTCAAATACCTCGATACCTGATTTTTCAACCATCTTTAATGGCTATAATTTGTTGTAGTGGATGACACACCGTCTAGTCTATCGATTTTAATAAAACATCAAGCGAAGTTGATTCTTTTTAAAGGAATTAGGTAAGCGTTAAGGCCAGGTACTCTTGGGTTTTTTCTTACAGGCCAGACATGCAGGCTTGAAAGTGTAACTATAAACACCTAATTTCTCTTGACCTTTTTTTCTTTTAATTTTTTTTTAAATAAAATTATCTTTAAATAAACAATTACAATGATGTATACAAAATTACTCAATTATGCCACATTTTTTAAATAAAATTAAAGATATTTAGGGTTATATCTGCAATGTTTTTCAATAATTGTATGTGTAAAATATTTAAAAAATACTATGCACATGAATATTTAATTAAAATAAATATATTTTTTCTTTGTTTTTATTGTCAATGTTTTATATTCTTTCCTTGAATTAATTTTTTCAATAAAATTAAGTGAAAATAATCAAGAAATTATTTTTTTAGTAGAAGTTTTTATATGAAAACCCATGCTTCTGATGAAAGATAGTTTTTATGAAAAGTAATAAATGAATAACAAAAAGGGATTTTTGGAAAAGAAACATATTTTTTCTCTTAAATTTAAATCAAATAAATTTTTATTTTAGTTGCTTTATGTTTTTATAAAAAAAAAACCATGCTATAAAAAAAGAAGAGTATAACTAAAAAATTATAAAAATAAATTATACTATTCAATTATTCAAGATTCACGATGATATTAGTGCTTGATTTTGTTCATAATTAGTGATTGTATTAATAGACTACTATCCAAGATATATTTTCTTGATTTGTTTACTCAAGAAAAAATATATTTTTTTATTTAAAAATTTAAATCATTAAAATTATTTCAATATCTTTAAAATCACCATAAAATCAAATAAAAAAATAATTTCAAAAATATGCCAGAATGGATGATTTTCGTTCTGGGATGGAAAAACTAAATTGCCCATAACATGTCATCACATGGGCTGCAAGAATTCGCTAGCACCTAAATATTCTAATCCCAAGCTTTAATTTTTAATCATAACGTGAGTGCAAGACTTTGTATTTAAGTTTTTTTTTTTTTTTTTGGTCTTTAAAAATATTCTTTATCTGTTCAGAAACGAAAACTATATTTTAATATAAAATAATCTATTTTTCTTAATGCTACCTCATAACAACCGTATGTCCGTATCTGCTACATACATATTAATATTAACGTTGACCAGGCTGAGACAAAATTACGGTAGGTAAGAGTTGAGACGGTCGTCTGATAGCCAATACTTTCACAGATCAATCCATTTGCTTCTCTTACCAAACTTTCCAACCAATTACTATCTCAGTTTTATCAATATCAAACGTAGATGATTACTCCTCCAGCGCCACCAACCTTTGGGCCCCACCGGGCACTTTTGTCGTACCGAGAAATTCATTTTGATGTGGTAAGAACTTAATCACCGGTACAAACTTATGTTATTTTAATACGAAAAAATTAAATTATATTTGTATTAATTAAAAAATAACTTAAATGATGATAAAATACAGATAAATTTAAAATAAAATTTTTTTTAATAAATATTAAGTATTAATTCGATTTAGATTAATCTAAATTAATTTATTAATTTACATTCTAAGTTGTAAAATTATTATAATTTTATAGAATATAAATCAAAACAAATTACAAGATTCAATTTATGTTAAATAATAAAATTTAAAAAAATTAATTAAAAAATAATCTAAAAAATTACGCGAGTCATCCTACCAAACTTATTACCTGAATTCAAGATAATAAAAAAAATAAAAAAATTATAAAATTTAATTATTAATTAATATATTATTGATAAATAAAAATAAATAGATTATAAAAATCACATAAAAAAACAACTTAATTGCCGAACCTTTATCGATTCATAAGATATGGTGATAGCCTTGGTTGGTCCTTGTATTATTGTTATCATGTTAATCTAGCCCTTTATCAATCTGATTTTTGTTAACATAATCTTTCTATCCATTCCCACACGGTAACGAGTCCCACCTTCCATAAAATGGTCCTCTTATCGTCAAATTTTTTGTTTGGAGTTTAGTTGTTTTTTAAAATGTTTTTTATATTAAAATAATTAAAATAATATCTTTTTTATTTTTAAAATTAACACATTAAAACAATTTAAAATATATAAAAAACTATTTTTTTATAAAAAAATTAAATTTTTACGAGTTCCTAAACATCACAACTTGCTGTCAATCCTTAAGTTTATGTAAAAACTCTAATAAAATCCGAAGAGCTGTTTTTTAATGATTAAAAAATTGGTTGAGAAAGTTAAAACTAATAAAGCTTATTTATAAAACCAAAAATTCCATTAATATTAACAAAAGTCCTAAAACACATAAATAATTATAGCAAATTTAACACATTACTAAGCTAAAACAATAGATTAAAAGAAGAAATATCAATTACAAAGTGATTTTTATTTTTAAAATTAAAAACACTTTTATAAAAAGAAATAATACATTAAAAAATCCATCACTTTTACCTGTGACCAAATAAACACAATGAAAATAATATAGATTTTACTAACTTGTAAATGGTTATACAACCCTAGTGCGAAACGGTTAATATTAGAAAAAGTCATTAAGTCCAGGGCTTACATTAACAGATTAAAAGATTGGGACTGGATTTAAAAAATAAAAATAATATAAGGACTAATCTAGTATTTAACCATTCATGTTTATCTATAAAATAGTGAGAGAGAAAGTTGCACTCAAACAATCATTTGCTTTACTTTCTGCAAGCAAGTAGTAACAACCGATCAAGAGAGAGAGAGAGAGAGAGAGAGAAAGAGAGAGTCATGGCTAAGCCTCACGTCACCATGGAGGTTGGAAACGACGGCGTTGCTGTGGTGACTCTTATCAATCCTCCTGTCAACGCCTTAGCTATTCCAAGTAAATATCTCCTCCTTCCTCTATCTGTTCTAACTATAAATTTGAGGTTTTTTTTTTTTGTGATTGATTGTGTTGAGTTTGACGGTGATGCAGTCATTGCGGGATTGAAAGAGAAGTTTGATGAAGCCACCCGGAGAAATGACGTCAAGGCTCTAGTTCTTACTGGTAATTTATTTTATAATACTGACTGTTCTATTTATATATTTAATTGTTTTGGAAGATAAAGGATTAATAACGAATTGCGAAAACAAAATTATCTGATTATTTTATTTGATCTTTTTTGTTGGAGGTTTGGTTTATGTATATAATCATTTCTTCTTCTTCTTCTTCTTTTCCTTTATTTATTTTTTTCTTGTTGAAGGCAAGGGTGGAAGGTTTTCCGGTGGATTTGACATCAATGTTTTCCAGAAAGTTCATGCGACAGGTATATTTATGCCTGTTTTTATAATAATTTCATGTACTATCGAGGTTTTTTTTTTAATTTTCAAATTACTTCGTTTTTTTTAATTTGAGTGTTTGCGGATATGATTTTATTGTGTGGCTTGACAGGAGATATTTCATTGATGCCTGATGTATCTGTTGAGCTTGTGGTCAACACTATTGAAGGTATTTATCCGACTTTAACCCTCGGAGTCTTTTTTCATTCATTTTGAATATTTAAATGAGAATACGGCAAGTTTCTTATAAGGAATGCGGTGTTTGTATTTATTTGTTTGATTGATTTTTTTTTTGTTCTTTCACAACTATAGATTGTAAAAAGCCTGTTGTTGCTGCCGTGGAAGGACTAGCACTTGGAGGGGGCTTGGAATTGGCAATGGTTTGTGTTTTCTATTATGAAGCAGCATTTA
>Ga0325414_1005683_pt1 | contig 13191 bp, 7 predicted proteins | sample PopdelMetagenome_8_FD_206183 | JGI IMG/M metagenome (GOLD analysis project Ga0325414, IMG submission 206183) | Populus deltoides microbial communities from Bellville, Georgia, United States - Leaf-PdKOR-R3 | ecosystem: Host-associated > Plants > Phyllosphere > Phylloplane/Leaf | place: USA...
CCCTTTGTTGTCGAATGTGATGCAAGCGGGACAGGTCTTGGGGCTATACTGTCACAAAATGATCAACCAATTGCGTTCTTTAGTGAAGCCTTGAAAGGGTCGGCAAGGGCACTCTCAACTTACGATAAGGAAATGTTGGCAGTGGTGAAAGCTGTGCGCAAGTGGCGACAGTATTTGTTGGGCAAGCCGTTCGTCATCAAAACCGATCACCAAAGTTTAAAATACTTACTGGAGCAACGTATTTCTACTCCTTCTCAAGCTAGATGGCTGCCCAAACTTATGGGATATGACTACACAATATTGTACAAATGTGGCAGAGATAATCAAGGTCCGGATGCTCTATCTCGTGTCACCTTGCTTCAGTTTCAGGCCCTCACATTATCCTCTGCAGACTGGTGGTCTTCCTTGCAACAAGAGGTAATTGTTAATCCTTACTATGCCACCTTGAGTACGAAGGGTTCCTCCAATTGTTTTCTCAGAGATGGAGTTTGGATGGAAAATGGTAAAGTCCACTTGAGCCCAAACTCCTCCTTACTACCTGCAGTATTAGCAGACGCACACTCCTCGCCAGTTGGAGGACATTTTGGCTATCTTAAAACCATCAACAGGGTCAGCTCAAGTTTTATATGGCCAGGGTTACGCACAGCTGTGAAGGCATTCATCCGAAATTGCATGGTCTGCCAACGTTGCAAGTATGACACTCTTAAGCTAGCAGGGTTGCTGCAACCCCTTGCTATTCCGGATCGTATTTGGTCTGACATTTCTATGGATTTCATCGACGGATTACCGTCCTCCCAAGGCCACGATACGATTATGGTGGTAATCGATCGATTATCAAAATATGCTCATTTTGTGCCTCTCAAGCATCCTTACACAGCATTATTGGTTGCCAAGGCCTTCGTTGCTAACATTGTGCGGTTACATGGTATGCCTCTCTCAATTGTCAGTGATCGTGACAGAGTCTTTCTCAGCAATTTCTGGCGGTCCCTTTTCCAGTTGCACGACACTGCTCTTTGTTACAGCTCCAGCTATCATCCTCAGTCGGATGGCCAGACCGAGGTAATAAATCCTATCCTTGAGCAGTATCTTCGCTGCTACACATATGATAATCCAAAAAAATGGTTGGAGTGGCTGCCATGGGCTGAGTACAGTTACAATACATCAATCCATTCATCAACAAAAATGTCTCCTTTCGAAGCTGTATATGGTGTGTCCCCGCCTTCTATGATTTCGTATATACCAGGTACTGCCAAGGTTCAGGACGTGGATGATATGTTGCGTTCAAGGGACGACATTCTTCGTGATCTTCGAAAGAATTTGGTTGCTGCCCAAGTTCGGATGAAGTGTCAGGCTGATCGTCACAGACGAGAGGTTTCCTTTGAGGTAGGAGACTATGTTTATTTACGTCTCCAGCCGTATCATCAAGCATCTATTGCGTTCCAGAGTTCGTTGAAATTGTCTCCTTGATTCTTTGGTCCCTTCAAAATTATAGCCAAGGTAGGGACTGTGGCATATCGGTTGGACTTGCCCGCGGGCGCACAAATTCACAACGTGTTCCATGTGAGTTTACTCAGGAAACATTTTGGTCCGCTCGAATTACCTATCGTGCCATTACCTCCTGTTTCGGCTGATGTCCAAATTTTACCAGAACCTGAAGTTATTTTGGATAGAAGGGTGGTTCAGAAAGGCAAGTATAGACCAAAAACTGAAGTATTGGTTCAATGGAAGGGTGCTGGCCGTGAAGATGCAACATGGGAGAACTTATGGCGACTTTCCAAATCATATCCAGATTTTTGACCTTGAGGACAAGGTCGCTCCAAGGGAGGGGGAATGATATGAATCACACGTGGAGTACATGTTGAATCACACCTGGAGCTACATGTGAAGTGGACCAAGTCAGGTCAGGAGGATTATTTCAGTAATTGTGAGTAAGGTGTCTGTTGCACTAGAATCGGTCAAATAAATAAAAGGCTGTTAGTGGGTGCTCCATGTCTTCAGAGCTATTCTGTTAGGAGCCAATCTATTAGGATTTCCTGTTTTATTGCTATTTTCGTGCTTTGTCAGTTGTAATGTTGCTGGCCTATTTAGGCAGCAAAAAAGAGGAATAAGATCATCAATCAAGCATTTAAACATTCTTTCCACTCTGTTATTCTTCTTCTTCTTGTCTTACCAAATTAATTCTATCATAACTATAGTAAAGTTTGGTTACCGTTTCGGGATAGAAGATTTCCACGTTGCTCAATCCACAATGGCGACTGAGAGGATTTCCACTCAAAAAATCTCTCATACATAGATTTATTCTATATCTCTCTTGTGTCTTGGAACACAAACCAAAAGCAACCGAGAACCAGATACCCATTTCCAGATCCCTTGAGACATTCTCTTAGCTACATATGGCAAAGGGAACAGCTAGTTGTCAGACATTAGTGTTACTAATTGCTGGATATGAAGAAGAGTAGGGGATCACTTTGCTCAGAGAGGCGTGTGCAAAAGAACTGATTTGAGAAATGTTCTCTCTGAAATCCTGAAGGTTGGAGCTATGACATCCTTTGAGACTTCATTCACAAATCTGTTTGTGATTTTACTTTAGCTGTGGAATTTCGTTGTAGGATAGATGACTGCATACTATGATGAGCTGTGGCTTCCCATGAATATCAATTGAACAATCATCAATTCTTGAAGGAAAATGAAAAAAAAAATCCACAATTTTGATTCCATGGCTCCCACGTAAGAACAATTCACCGATAAGATAAAATAAGTGCAGAAGAGAAGAAAATATAAAAGCCAACATGTAAAAACTAAAAACACAGCAAAAAATAATACTTTAGAACTCTCAAACTATAAATTCATAGTTATAAAACTCAGTTCAGGTTTACATGACCAAGGCCTAATCATGGATTGGTCGGTTCAACTCATTGATAAGTGGATTAATTTTTTAATTTTTTTTATTAAAATTATATCAATTTAGATTTTTTTAATAATAAAATGATACTGTTCATAAAAAAATTGATTGGATAAGAAACGTAACTTGGACTAGATTTGGCTTTTGAGTTATTGTTGACTTGCTGGATTGAGTTTTAATGTAATTAATAATTTATTTTGGAATGAAAAATTAATTCTTACTTTCTTGAGAAGAAAAAAAGTCCAAAAGGGAAGAAAACAAATAAAAGGAGAGGAAATACTTAGAGAGGTGAGCTTGAAAACTCAACCTCCAAAAATAACTACCATTATCTAACAGTAATTCAAAAAAAACCAGAACCTAAAGAAAAGACAATGGCCACTTATCTTCCTCACCTCACAAGCAAAAAGCCCTCTTTGTTCTAAAAGCCTGAAACAAAAGGTCCCTACACGAGCCAGTTCATGGCTTCTCTTCACGTTCAACATTCATGGCTATCTTCTCTCACCAAAAACCCCGCTACCCTTTTCTCCTCCAAAGCCTCTCCATTCAAAGTTTCACTCTCTCTCAACTCTTCTAATGCTGAATCTCCAAACCCCTCCTCACAGAACCCACCAGATCCCGAACCAGGTCCTGTGGACCCTGTAAAGCTTGCTTTTGAGAAGGCTAAAGCATATAGAAACTCCATTGAAACCAGCAAGAATGTGAAGATTGAGCAGAACCCAGTTGAGGATACTGGTGGTTCTATAATTGGGATTGTTGAGAAAAATAAGCGAGTGTCAGATCCTGTTAAGGGTGCTGTGGAGTACAAGACAGATAGAGGAGTTGTTGGTAGCGGTGGTGTTGTGGAAGGCATCGCAGATAGTAAAACAAATTCAGGTATGGTATTTATTTCAAATTTTCAGTTGGCAGATTTAGCTAAATTCAGTTCATTTTGGATAATTGATGATTTTTTGATTACTTATTATGTTGCCTCCATTAACAATATCTAGTTGGTAATTAGCCACAGTGTGTTAACAGACAGGACACAGTGGATCCTTGATCAGCCATACATAGCCAATTTGCCTAGTTGCTGTGTTCAGCTTTATATGTTGTTATCATATAATGCCGTTTTGTTATCAGCTCTGTATTAGAAGATTTTGTTGTGGTTAATAGTAAGATGATGTTGCCATATCTAGTTGTTCTTCTAGGGTTGCGATTGGTTAGTATCTCAAGACACATAAGCGATATATGTAGAAGGGATATCAACATGTTTAGTTGTAAAGATGGAGACAAAAACATAAAAATAAATCCGTATCTAGGTTAATTTTGAAGTGAATTTCTGGACTTTCAAAACAGGAAGGACAAGGGGACATGTCCATTATGTCCCAACTATCTCCATCTCTTTTGTCCGGAGAAGTAACCAAATGCTAAAGAATGAAAGAGTGTAAGAGGCTGAAGCTTATAAATGGAAACCAATTTCAGGGTCTTAATTTTTAGATTTTCGCTTTCATCTTTCAACTAAGTTTTAGTAATGGAGAAAAAGAGAATCTACATTCTATTGATTTGAAGGTTTATCGATATAAATGATTCAAAACTTGGTGATATGTTTAATTTTTCAAATCTGTGCTATAATAGAAGGGAAAATATCATCAGGATCTTTTGTTCTAATTAGAAATAAGTATATGGAAGTGGAATGTCAGCTGAAAATGTGCATATGATTGTTTTAGGATTAAAGGGAGGGAATTTAGGAAGTGGAGTGGTGGATAAAACTTCGAAGAAAGAACAAAAACTGTCGATTTCAAGCATTGATTTTGCGGGGCTTGAATTTGCGGATAAGAAAAAGGGCAGGGGACTACCTGCTGGATTGGTTCCAATCACAGACCCTTTTTCAGAAGGGAACTTGCCTGATGTAGAGATAATTGTCGGGGACACTAGCAAATTTGAGGATCCCTCTACATCGACGTCCAAGCTTACCCAAGAAGATAATCCAGATCTTTACAAGCCAAAGGTTTCTACATGGGGTGTCTTTCCTAGACCTGGAAACATTTCAAAGACGGTATGCTAATTATAGTTTTTTTGAAAAATTCTAAAGTGTTTTGAAAAATTCTAAAGTGCATTATAATCTCCAACTCTTAACTTTTGTTGATGTTACTGCTTTGAGAAAGTAACTTCATGAGAAATACAAAATTCAAGATAAATTGGATGTTTGAGGGGGAGAAAGTAAATGGGAGTGGAAAAAATGGTTTGAAGTCGCTATATTGCAGCTGCTAAGAAACTGATAAAATGCAATAATTAATTAGAAGGAAACTTAAATCTGTCCTCAAATGAGATTAGGCAGAACTTGAATCACTTAAGTGGACAAAAAATATTATTCTTTCAGAAGTCATTGATGAAGAAATAATTGATGGAAGTTTATTGGTTCTAAATTTTTCTGGAAAAGGACTAATCTTACTAACAGCTTTTTCTGATATTTCTCTTGGGTGTTAGTTTGGTGGTGGAAAAACTATTCGCCCTGGAGATGAGCTTGAAACAGCAGAAGCACGAGCTGCTAAAGATGAGCGCACAAAGCAATTAATTGCTGCCTACAGGAAGAGCATTGGCTTAAATGTTGATCCAAACGTGAAATTGGAGTGCGAAAAGGTATATACCCTTCATTTAATCTGACTTTCATTCTACGAGACCAAAAAGAAATAGCATTGAAGTTTCCCAGTGTCATTGTTTACTGAAAACTACAGAGAATATCAATCAGATTACAAATGTCTTTATCCAATGACCATTTTTCTGATTCAAGTCATTGAGGTTTATAGGCCTTGAAGGATGGGGACTCCTTGATGGATTCTGGAAAGCTTAATGACGCGCTACCCTACTATCAAATGGTTATGGATAAGTTGCCATTTAAGGTAATTTTACGTCAGATGTGAGCCACAACTGTTTTGGTAATGTAAGTGAGCTTGAATAGGGTGATAGTATCTCCATTTGGGTCACTTGACAACGCAGGTCTAGTGAAATGATTCTCCAATTATTGCTGAAGTTTTAAATGGCTAAATCCAAATTCCCAATCAGACATACTGGATGGTTCTTGTTTCGGATAGGTTTCATCAGAATACATGTTATGGCCATTCTAAATTGGTGAGATGAACATTTTCCAGGAGCTATGGAGATCTTGATTAAAAATGTTTACAAACCTCAGACATTCTTAAAATCATAACTTAAATCTACATTGGTGTCAATTTTTGTTTACGGTCCACTGCATAGCAATATTCTGTACCTTTTCCCTGCATGTATGTTTCTGCGAATGGAGGTTCATAATAGTTAGACCTGGCTGATGTTTCTGATACCATCAAGTATTCACATAAAACTTAATAATTTGTTTCTAATGCTCAGTTCAATGTTTCTCAATTTCTAGATTTGTGTTCTTAGAAGCAATTTCCAGTTTGAATTAGGAAAGCAGAAAATGAATTTCTTCCAAAGATACTCTGTTCCTATTCTGTCAATCTGTATCTTTGTTCCTTGGAAAAAGTCTCAATATAATTCTCAGCTAAAAAATCAGAAAGAAGTTGTGATTTTGACAATGCTCCTTGAATCTTGTTTCAGAAGTTAGGATAGACAGTCCTTCTTCTTTGATGTGGGGGTAACTAATCAGAAAACATTATGATTTTGCAGAGTGAACTTCATGGGTTAGCTGCTTTGCAGTGGTCAATCTGTCAAGATTCACTCAGCAGGTGCATTTTTTTTTATCAATTGTCAGCTCGATTCTTAATATATGTTTGAATGGCCTATCTGAATGGATATGAATCGTCTGATAAAAGTTAAAATGTTTGTTTACTATATCGGTAATAAGCAGTTGTGATTATTGACAGACCAAACGAGGCTCGTGCTGTGTATGAAAAACTCCAGTCTCATCCAAATGTTAAAGTGAGCAAGATAGCAAGGCAATTTATGTTCAGTTTCCAGGTAATTAACACTGAAGTAGGGCTAATAAAGAGCTTCTATGCATGCCTGAAAATTCAAATATTCAAAAGAAATTGCACCTATTTTAATCAACATCTTGAATTGTTCAAAATACTGACAACTGAAAATACAATGAACTGCATGCAGACCAAGCTTGCAATTTTCAACATAAAGTTGCCAAAACCAAGTTGATGCATGATCAAAAGTTAATAGTTACTGTACTTTTTGAGTTTTGCATGTCTAGCCATTTCAATTGATCATTAAAACTTTTAACTTACTGTAGGCCATGGAGAAGTTGAGGTTTACAGGCTCAAATTTCTCGCCGTCAAGCACAGGCTACCAGAACTATTTTGAGAAATTTGTAGAAGATAAAACCAGCTACCCTCAAGGAGAGGCTGGAATTGAAATTGGTGTATTGAATCAAGCCCTCCCATATATGATTTTTCTTGTTTCTCCCATTTTTATGGTTCTGTTTGCTGCTTTACGGGGAGGGAATGCAAACTAGATACTTGTAACTAGCAACTAGGATGTAATTAATAACTACATCTCTTAATCTAGATGAAAGATAAACTTTTATCTTGATTCTTTATTTCATATCGTGGCCAGATATCTCTCCCTTTCTGACTGATTCATGGTTAATCAATACCCTGCTAATAGTTGCCTCAGAGATTGTAGCACTAGTGTTATCAAGAGAAATAATTGATGATTACTAGTGATGAAATAGGAAATCTGGCAGGCATCCTAAGGTGGGAGGAGCCGTAGTTGTGGAAAGCTTTCTTGGGAAACACTTAGCTCCACTTATTGTGCAATAATTCTGTCGGTAAGAACACAACGAGGAGACAGGTAGGTAAATGGTTGGTGTGAGAGATTTTTTTTTTCCTTGGGAAGAGTACCAATGCTTTATAGAACAGGGTGAAACTTGTTCAATCATTTCCATAGATTAGAACAAGAGTGCTAGGTGGAGTGGTTGGAAGATGATGCATGATTATGCGAAGATTGCAAAGCTCTCTAAAGGGATATTGCGGTTCCTTTCTGTAGTTTCAGACATTCACTATGTGATCTTGTTCTTGTATCAATCACCATTGTTGTGCTGATCAGTATCTACGCACCACGTATTGAAAGTCAGAAAAGATGCTTTGTATGCTGCTGGTTGACCCATGAAGCAGGATTGTGTTTTTATGCCTTTGAATTCTCTCTTGGATTTGAACGAAGATCATAGAGCAATCACTGCCGCATTCATCGTTATACCCATCCCCACCATAAAGTTTCTGTAAAGTGAACGAAATTTATAGTATCAAGATTTTAAATAGAAGATGATTCGGAAGTTGTGCTTCTTCTGATTTTTTTTTATCTCCTGCAACCGCAACTTCTTTGTAAGCTCAATTCACGGCGAGTCAATGCCATCAACAGAATGAAATTCTCACAGTTCATTTAGATAACTTGATGTGGACGATTTGAAGAATAGAGGTATGAACAGTCACTTATGAATCTGCCATAATTCTAGTAGACTTGTTTAATGGTTAGTGGGACAAAACCGAGCTAAGCCTAATAGGAGACTAGTTCGCGCAAGATGACTAGCCTAGTAAAAAAACCTATTAATTACTTCAATCTGAATATTGAATTACACTCAAATTTAATCAGGAAATTCTATAGGAGTCGGCTGACTATAACTAGCTGAGGTTCGGAAGACCTTAAGATAAGGCTTGGAAGATGCTGCTTGAGAAAAATTCATTGTTTTTCTTTTTATTTTTGGATTTTTAGTTTAATTTTAGATTTTACTTTGTTGTTTCCTGATTTAAAATTCTGATTTTCCTGACTTATTTAAAAAGTTGTAAACTTTTTGGAAAGGCAAAAAGAAAAATACTCCGTAATAAAATATAATTGTGAGACCCTTTTCAGTAAAAATTCTATCTTTTTTTTGTGTGTCTATTTTATTCTTTCCAAGAGTCGTGTACTCTCAGCCAGTTGCATGGTTTAAAGAGAGGAATTCATGTGAAAGCAATATTGAGTATTTTAATTTCAGTGCATATCCTTTATGCAGAAAGCAGACATCCTTGATTTTGAAGATTTAGGATGCCAAAAACAAAAAAAAAAAAAGCAATTACCTGCCATGTTCCTGATAATCCTCCCTTTTTGGCCAAAAGTTGTCTTCCTGCCTCCAACTCACAAGGACTTCGTACCTGAGGCTGCTTTCTGCTTTCTGCTTTCTGCTTGTGTGTTTTATTGTTTAATCTGCAGCTTTAATTATTGTGATATGTGTTCTATCATTGTTTTATTTTTGTAACTATATCCAACATGTCATTGTCTATCCAATAGTTGCAAATAACCGAAAGAGATAACAAGCTTAAGAACACAAATTTCTATTAAAATAGGCTTTTACACCAAAAAAAAAAAAAAAGTAATTTGAAATTTTATTATTCAATATTTTATCTAAGTTTCCGGGCCTTATCTGATTGCTCTCCTATAAAATTAGACTTTTAAAATTTTCTGGTTAAATTTAAGCATGATCCAATTATTAAATTGAAAAACTCTACATGATCAATGTCTTTTCTTGGACTTAATTATGTTCTTTCGATCCATAATGCAATTATTAAATAAAAAATTATGAGTTTTTTCGTTAGACGAATGATTCTTCACGGTCGATATCTCTTCTTGGACTTAGTTATGTCCCTTTGATCCATAAATATCCCTATAAAAGCATCCACGTGGCCCAATCATGGAAGATTCACAACTGATTGATCACTGAACCAATAATTCATGAATGATTTCTGAATAATTGTGTGCATTTCTCCTTCACATATCTGTATGAATCCTATCTTGTTCAATTTGCTTAGTTTTTCTGCTCACCTTTTTGCCTAATAATACAACATGACTGTTAAGTTTTGCCCCCCTCTTCCAGCTTAATCCATCTCTAAACAAACGCAGACGATATTGTAGAAAGTGTCCTCATATTTGAATGAGCTTGTTAAAGAGCATGAGCATATCCTGTTTAATCATTTTTTCTATCAGAAATCAAGCAGAGATGCAAGCAGGCTGAGCAATTGTACATGGTGTTGCCCCTGCTTCGCTTGTGAATCTTCTCTAATCAACTCCAATAATCTAAATCTTAGTTGCTAACTGGTTGAGTTTTGCTGCATGAATCACTTTTCTTACCACAGTTATATTTTGGAGGTTGGAAATGTATGTGCGTGTCTCCATTCTATTTCCACAGCCTCAAAATATGTTTTCTGCAGTCACTAAAGCAGCTCCAGGCAGGCCATTATCACATATTTAATTATATTTAACTCAATATTATAAGATCTTTTAAGTCAAGACTCAAATCACGGCACCATGCTTCTAATTGCAATACAGCTACCAGGTCATTAGGGTTCTTACAACATTTTTTACATCAAAAGCACTCCCAAACAATTCCTCATATAGAGATGAGCTTCTAATCATTTTAATTTTTAACATTTTATTAAAAAAAAAAATTTAAATGATATTATTTTAATTTTTTTTATTGATCAGGTGAAGGCTAGGATCCTCACTCAACAGTCGACGCTCCAAGTAGATGAATTTTTCCCTGGAAGAAAACAGATGCTCATCACACATTTCCAGTCATGCCATATTTCTTACGCCTCGAACAAAAAGCAGATTCCCAACAAGATTTTTGTCTTCCTCGTCTGATTAAAATGAAAACATACACCACCTAAAGATGCTGCCATGGATTCTAAAAAGGTTTACCAAACACTTTAGCTTTTCCTTTTCAAAAAGTGATTAGGTGCCTTGATCCCCGCTTATTTATCTTACCTATCTTCACCTGACAGTGGTAACCCTTAAAGCATCCCAGTTGATCATCTAATCCTTGACTTCTTAAGCAATGGCTGGTATAACCTTGATTGTTTATACAATTCAGCCTGCAAGAGCTCAACCAGGATTTCTCACCAGAAAATTAATAATTCACCATTGAATCTTAAACATTTGGCCCAGTGACATTTATGAAGTAGAGTTCTTATGGTAAACTTGCTGGTAATGTTTGTGGCTGTCACCTGTCAAGTCTCCACAGCATAGCCTTTGTCTTCATCACCAAATTTGGCACTTGACATCTTCTCATCCATTCTGTACAACTTTCGTGGCTTTATTTGCATGCAATTGCATTTAGGAAGCCACCTGTAACTTCTCTTTTTAGAGATAAAGAAACCTTATGTTACTTATGCATCAAACAAAAAGTAGATTCTTGATAAAATATTTCTCCTTGACTATGCTACCTGGTTTAGCTTCTGCAAGTTGATTAGGAAAAACTCGAGATCTCGAGAGCATGCCTCGGCCTAAAATTCTAGTTGAACTACATAAAATATTAACCTCATAAAACTTGGATTTTTAATGATTCGGTTGACCTCATAAAACCTGTTCGATCTAGATTTTTAATAATTCGGTTAAACCAGCTAAATCCGGTCAATTTAACAACTAAAAAAAAAAAAAAAAACAAAACGATGTTGCTTTGCTTTAATAACAACAGTAAACATGAGTTTACCCAATAACTCAAATGTTGATCTAATAATCCGATGATCCAAGTTTTTTCCCGAGTCTATTACTTGATGGAGTATGACAACCATGCTCTTGGTTGTATCTAAAATGGCACTGTATCTTTGAAAGTTACTCTCAATCTCTTTTTATTTTTTCTTCTCTTAAAGTTGCTTTGGTCCCTCAGTCTAATCAGCTAAGCTATGCATCTCATTAATCATTGATTAGGTTTACAATCAATCTCCAATGAGCAATTACTCATTGTCAAACCAATTCTTTAAGTAATTAATTAGCTAATCAACTTTCAGTCCCGATATGCTTTACACTATGAAAAAGCACTTTCTTTTAAGCATCTGGCACCATAGCAACACGAGCATCGTAATTTCCTGGAAAGAAAGAATCTTCACTATCAAATGGACTATTCTTTCAAGAATGTTGCAAGCAAGCAACAGTGACAAGAGCTTGGAAGTTACTGCTTTGGAAGCATCAAGAAAAAGCACCAGCCTGTAAATGATAACATCCATTCAGGCAAGTGAGCTCCTAGCTCAGCTGTCAATAATCAAGTAATCAAGTGTAAGAAGTACTTAACTAGAGGAAAAGATCACAATCGACTAGGGATACAATACACATGTAAATATACAATCGATTAGGGATCTCGAGTTAACGAGCTCTCCCCCGTGGTTTGACTCTTGAGAGTAGACCCTCACCCGCGTATCCAGCGTGTCAATGATATATATATAAATTAAAGTAACATCCATTTAGGGTTTCATTTTCCACATTTCATTTATAAGGAGAACCAAAAATTGGCAGTAAGCCAAAATTTCACGTAGTGGCAACAAGGGAACCATTGAGAAGGGAATTGAGATGAGGATGATTATAATAAAACTAGCATTATCCAGAAAAGAAAGAAGTTGAATGAATATAGGGAACAAGATGACATGGGATATTTCACGGGAAAATTTGGCAGTTCTCAAAGGAAGTGTGTATCAGAATCAGACAACAGAATGTTACATGCATACCACTAAGACCTGTCTTTTAGTTTTTTTTTTTTTTTTGCAAACTCTCATGGCATGGATATTGCACGCCCTAGACCTGCAAAAGAAGAACCAAACCCATTCACATCTCCTTATTTTTTGATGATGCTGTCGGCCTAGTTCCGTTACATGATCACTAATTTTATTTTATTTTTATTTCTAAACAAAAAAATATTTTAAAAAACAATATTTATGAGCTCCCAAACAAGCACTGAACCTCCGACGAGTATTATCTAATAATAAGTTTTATGGTTTCATGATAGCAGGGGCGTAGCTAGGGTAAAGCTGGCAGGGCCCCGGCTCCCTGAAAAAAAAATCCTGGATCTGATCCCTTGAATTATTTAAGATTTTAGAGCCAGAACTAGTAAAATTTAAATTTTGTTCCTCCATGGAAAAGTCTTACTAATCTTGATCCTCTTAAAAATATATATATAATGTCTCCACCTTGCAAGATGGGTTTTATCCTAAAAAAACGACCCTCTTGATAAGAAAAGAGACGTGGTGTTTAAAGCTTATAAATTATTTAAGTCATCGACTCGTGTGTGTGTGTGTGTGTGTAGGTTGCCATCCTTGTCATTGCTTTGAGTATTTTTGGACTGTTTAATCTCTGAAAAAGTTGTTTATGAAGGGAAACAAGGCATGGGATTATCTGTATAGTGGTCCACTGGTGTCTAGGCCATGCTCTTTCTGCCCATCATCGGAGAATTCAAGGCTGAATTTGTCCAAAATATAGAGAGCCAGCAATAAATATTGTCAATTGTAGGGGAGTCTTGAGGACCCATGCTCATAATTTCTTTTTATTATCAATCTATTTGTCTATTATTA
>Ga0325414_1005684_pt1 | contig 13189 bp, 8 predicted proteins | sample PopdelMetagenome_8_FD_206183 | JGI IMG/M metagenome (GOLD analysis project Ga0325414, IMG submission 206183) | Populus deltoides microbial communities from Bellville, Georgia, United States - Leaf-PdKOR-R3 | ecosystem: Host-associated > Plants > Phyllosphere > Phylloplane/Leaf | place: USA...
CAGGAATTGGAAATGGAATTACCGAAGGTATTCTTGAATTTGTGCTTCATGGGAGCACTTCAGAGTACAATTCAGTACAAAGTTGTTACCAAATCTGAATTTTGTCATTCCATCAATTTGATATCCTCGGCTATTCAAATTATTTTCGCTTCTCTCTTCATTTCACATTTTATTGGCAAAAGGCTTCATACTGCATCCAAAATGTTGGAGAAGGTTGTGTTCTTCCTTGCAGCCACAACATTTTTCTTTGCTATATACATTACATCCCCTTGGGTGTCAAGAGTGCTATATAGGTTGTCTATGTCATCTCCTTGATCGCTATTGCCATCTATAATTGCCTTTGGACGCTTGTATTTGGTTTTGAAATACAATCCCACGTTGAGATTTGTTATACTCAGAGTTTGTTACATTATATGTTCTTCAAAAATGTCATAACTTCCATATTCAAAATTTGTATTGGTTATCAATATAACACAAACATATGTAAATTAGCTATGTATTACTATAATTATAAAGTACCAAAAAACTAAAACCCATCTCGTCTTAAATTATTAAATGACATCCAAGATATAATTTACAAAGGGTGCACACGCCTCCCCTTTGCAGGAACGGGCAGAAACTTTTTTTTTTGAATTATAGAAAGACCATAACAATGTTGATCCCATTACATAATTGCAAAAATATCAGGTTAAAAAACAAAAGTACCCTTGACCCCTTCACCTCATGAGATAATTACAAGAAAAATGACGTAAAAAAAAGTTGACTTCATGGACTAAATAATAATTACATTGAAAATATAAAAATACCCCTTAGACATTAGTTAAATTGTTTTTTTTTCAAGGGCATGAAAGTAATTATTTTGTGCAATAAATATGTAAAAATATAATTTCACTCATAAGTGTGTGTTTATTTTTAATTTTTTTTATCATTGAAGAGCTCATTAGTTGTTTTATATACTATGCACAATTTTAATAAATTTAAACTCAATCTATATAGTTGAATTGTCATTAAAAAATGAGTATTTTACAATTATTGAAGGTACTCACTTTCAATCTATACAGGGTATTTTTTTAAAGTATTATTTACTTGAAAATACATCAAAATATTTTTTTTATTTTTTACATCAGCACACCAAAATCATAAAAAAATACTAAAAAAAATTATCAATATAAATATAGTTTTTAAAAATAAAAGCTATCACAATCCTAAATAGATTTAATCTTGAGGGGTATCTCAACTGGTTAATCTCTGAGCTAGTTTGCTCTTTAATGATCATGAGTTTGAATCATCTTAGATCAATTGAAGGCTTACATGGTCGTTAACTTCATGATCCGTAAAATTAGTCAAGGTATATATAAGCTGACCCGGATACCCATATTAATAATAAAAAAAACAAAACAATAGAAGAAGTTGTGGGTTTGGAATCATCATGTGGTCCATCTAACCCATATTCCACACTCCGTCTCATGTCTTCTCGACATAGACATTATGGGGTAAATTACAAGAGGGTGTTTAAGAAAACCGATGTATATAGAAAAATAAGAGGAAAATGACTTGGATTCTTGCATGGCAGAGGCCATACTTTTTTTTTTTGGATATGTAATTTAAAATATAGTTGTAATTAATCCAATAATTGAGGATAACATTTGAGGATTTTTTTTACCTCATTTAAAAAATACATAAATATCTAGGAACATTCATAATTAATAAAAACATGGGAAAACAAAGTGGAAAAGAGGGAGTATTGATTAATTTCTTCCCATCAAACTTATACATACAGAGGGATTTTTCATCATACATGCTTGTACAAGTAATGCATTGAACTTAGAACACCTAAGAAGGCTGCGAGATTATATGTTGAATTCCCATTGTTTCAAGCATCAATTGGCTTTTATGTTGTCAATTTCAATTGTTTGTTAAAGATGAAATAAATGTGGGATGAAATTGTAAATGAAGTAATATCCAAGAGAGTAATCAAAAACATTAGTGGCTTAATGATTATTAAGGTTTATTCATAAATATCTACTCTAATATAAAATAGATAATCCAACATTTTAGATTAAAAAATAGATAATCCAACATTTTAGATTAAAAAATTACAAGTCCGATTGACTTTTCTCAAACTCCAACATTCGGATGATGACTTCATCTTGAGGTCCGAATCTGATTATCAACAAACTCCGTCTCTTTCCATTTTTCTGGTATAAATAAGCAGGCAATATCAGAATCACAAGCATACTTTCTCGATAGTTTTTTTCGTTTCTTATAAATTATCTCCTAGTCTTCTCAAACTTTATAGCATACAGCACAGGAAAACCATGGAGAATGGTGCTCAAGTTATCAAGGGTTTTATTCTTTCAATTCCAGAATCTGTGTCCCGACTCTGGCATAGAGCTGGACAACTAGAATCACAGCACCTACCACGTCCCACCATGAATGAAGAAGAAGAGCTGGTCAACAAGTTCCATGCTAAGCAGGAAATGGAATGGCAGAAGACGCTTATAAGCATCTGCTTCACATCAGGGCTTGAAATAGCCCTTCATTTTCACCAAATTACGGATTCCAAACTCGATTCCTTGCATTTACTCTCTATTCTTGTTGCAATTCTCTTTTCCTGTCTCTTTGTTTCACATTTTATCAACCCCACCAAGTTTCCGAGGACATCCAAAGTGTTGGGTAAAGTTGCAGTTTTCCTGGCAGCCACCGTGTTTTTCATCACCATTTCAATCCCATTCCCCCCTGGTGTCAAGTGGGCTACTTGGATAATCTATGCCATTTCGTTGCTTGTTATTGCAATCTGCAATTGCTGCTACTAGACACTAGCTTTACATGGCATATATTTTTTCTATCAGTGTTTGTCTTTGTATTTGTTCTTCGTAATAAAGCTTCCATTTGCATGTTGGAAGGTGTTGAAATTCAGTGTAAGCACGGTGATATATAGCCTTTGATCAATATAACATAACATGGGCCATTCAAACTTCTTATGGGCTTGCATCTTTCGACTTGAGAATTTGATGGCTAAGCCTAGGCAGGGCCTGATTATCTTATTTCTTTCTTGTCTTTGACTAAGAGTAAACTTCTTCTAAAAATTAATTAGGGCTAACAAATTGCTATGTGCACCCAGTCTGAGGCTGTCCTTTGTCTAGATAGAGCCTTGGAAACTTTTTTTTTTTTTTTTGACAAATCCTTCCAAGCTATGGTTGGCCTCCTCTTTTTTTTTTTATAGTAATGTAACTCAGTCGAGAGGTAATATATTAGTGGTTAACACAAACACTCATAGGAGATTAAACTTAAAATATTGATTATAGGCCTAGATAATAACATTTTGTTTTTCTTTTCAACAATTTTGTATTCTTTAAGGTTTAGGCACCATTCTTAACCTTTCTTATTAGATTGATGACTTTATGTCTGTGGATGTGTTTCTATTTAGTTCTTTACATTGAAAAAAAATATCAATACTAATTTTAAATAAAGATCAAGTCTTTTTCACCAAATTAATCTATTGAGGGGTTAGGTTAGTTCATTTACATTGAAATCAATAATCATTGCCTTTTTAGACCACGTCTAATCAAACTAAGAAAATGAGTATTTTATATTGCATTTCAGAAGCGTTTTTAAAAAATTTAAATTTTTTTAAATTAATATTTTTTATATTTTTAAATCATTTTAATGAGTTAATGTTAAAAATAATTTTTAAAAAATAAAAAAATAAATTATTTTGATGTGTTTTGAAATAAAAAATACTTTGAAAAGTAACCAGTACCACACTCCAAAAAACACAAGCTCTACACACACACACACAAAAAAAATCAAGGCTTTATCCTGTGCTTTTTCGCAAAAATATGACACTTAGATGGATCATTTGTATTATCTTGTAAAATATACATGTATGAGAAAATTCTATTATTTTTATTAATATGCGGGTTTAAATTAGTTTGTGTGTATTTTAATTAATTTTATAAATTTTAAAATTAATAATTATATAAATCTTTAATGATTTAAAAAAAAAATCAAAAACAAACACAAAGAAAGTATATCTTACATGTAGAATACGATGTTAAGCGGATCATCATGAGAGGTTGCTTTCATATCTTGCAATTTCACATTATTAATTGCTTTCCGAAACTTATCATGGTTAATTGGTGTTGCGTTCACATATTCAATACAGCCCCTAATCTTTTATCTCATAAAACCCATCTCCAGCAAGAAGTTCAAGAGTTTGTGCATGGCAAGGAAACACATGGTAAATCATCGCCAATGAGATGTTTTTTTTCTGTATAGCAAAAATCCGGTGATCTCTATCTCTATCTCTTTCTCTTTCTTTTTAAATCAAAGATTAAAACTTAATAAAAATAAATTTTTATATCAAAATTAAATTAAAAAGATATTTAGGAATCAAAAAGGTATATGTAAAGATTGAAGATGAAAATGAATTTTTTAGAATTTTTAAACCATCACCTATAACGTATTTTTTACTTTTGGCAACATTTAATGTTTTCTAAAATAATATAATAATAATTGTTTTGCTTTTTTAATTTGAATCACTTTGTATATAATTTTTTTTTAAATGCTAATTTTTAACAGAAATCAAATCTCTTCTGTCTGTGTACTCAGGAGTATAATAACAATTATTTTTTTTAATTTAAATTATTTTTTATAATTTTTTTTAAAATACTAATATTAAATACAAATCAAATCTCTTTAATTATAGTTAATATATGTTTGAGAGTATAATAATAATTATTTTTTAAAGTATTTTTATTTAAAAATATATTAAAAAAATTATTTTTTATTTAAAAAAATTATTTTTAATATTAGAATATTAAAACAATATGAAAATATAAAAAAATTAATTTAAAGAAAAAAAAATTATTTTTTTTCAAAATAATACTTTTAAAATATAAAAATAAACAAGCTCAGGTTAGATAGTTCATCTGCATTGAAATCTGCCTTTTTGGACCACTTCTAAGAAAACCCAGAAAGAAAAAAAAAAAAAAAAAGTAACTCAGGCTTTATAGTTTATACACGCGCAAAAAAAGGCAGTCTTTACTTATATTTAGCTTTATCTGTGTGCTTATATATATAAAGAAGACAAATTTGGAGTGTGGAAGTGAATCACGGAGGCTTTCTATACTGCAAATTTTTGGATGTCATATTACTGGATTGTCCTTGCTATTCATAGAAAGGAGGTGAGTGACGTACTAATTAGACCATGGATGTTGAGATATTGTTTATTGACTGCTGAAAGCTGATGTATCTTGATTTCTTGGTGTGTGCAGGCGCATGATTGAAGAAAGTGAGGTTTTGCTTTCTGGGTTATTTCTGTCGATACAGGTAAAAGGTTAGGTTTCCCAAGTGTAATTATTGAGTTGTTTTTAGTTATTAAAAAAAAAAGGCTAAAGAGAGGAAATTGAGCTCTTCTGTTTTGCGGGTAGATAAAAATCTGAGCAGAAAGAGTGAAACTTTGAAAGATTTGAAGTTATGCAAGTGAGGGGAGATATTAGGAAACGAAGAATTGAGTTTTTGTATGGTATTCTGATTGAAAAGAGGGGAGAGTATTTTGGTTAGTTATATAACTAACGAAAATGGAGAACCCCTTCTCGTCGAAAGAAATATGGATGGGTTATTGCGCTTAGCCAAGAGCTCAAATAGATAGTGTCCCACCTTTCGATGATTCTCTTGGGAATTCATTGTTGGAGGACCCATTCAACTTCTTTTCAGAGCTTAGGAGTTTTGATATGTATGCTGGATGGTGCGACAGCCCGTCAGCTATGGATCAAATGCTTGCCTTCGATGGGATGCCATCTTTTCCATCAACATCCTATGTGCAGAAAGTTTTGCAGAACAAACTTCTGCTCCCTTACTGGATAAAATAAATACTTCTGGGACTTCTTACAATGGTGGAGATAATGTGGTGCTCCAGCAAACGTATTCGTATTTTGGTTATCCCTCAGATTCCATTGATGCTGATGATCTGGGTGCAAAACACAGTAGCGGTGCTGGTCCACAAAACTGTTTCCAAACACCTCAGATTGTATTATTTCTCAGCCAACTGGCCCATCATCACTTGCTGAGAGGATGCTAGGGGCATTATCCTTGTTCAAGGATTCATCTGTAGGGGTTATTTACGTGCAAGTGTGGGTTCCCATAGGAGTGGGGATCAATACGTGTTGAGCACCTCAGAGCATCCATTCTTGGTTTGACCAAATGCTAGCATGGTTTACCACTAGACCTTCCTGGTCGTGTGTTTATCTTTAAGATTCCAGAATGGACTTTAAGTGTAATTTATTATAGCAAGCCTGTGTACTTTAGGGCAAAGCATGCATCTGATTATGAAGTACGGGGTTCTTTTGCATTGGTCTTTGATCCAGATGAGATGTCCTGCTGTGCTGTTCTGGAACTTGTCTCTGTGAAGGAGAAACCAGATTTTAATTCAGAGATGAAAATGTTTGCCATGCACTCGAGTTTAGCTTCACTTTACTGTATACTATATTGCAGAAGCTTTTGTTCTCTTCTATCTTTAGATGACAAATTATGTGACTTGACTAGCAACCTGTTTTCACTTAAAAGCCTAATAAGAGGAAACAAAAGGCATAAATTGTTTGTCCTGGAGAGAGAACAAAATGTTGTTCATAAATAAGTTTCTCCCTTTAAGATCCTCTTGTTCCAGCTTATGCAATATATTTGGATTGGAGTCCAGCCTTTAAGTACTCACTCTTGGTATGTTGTTGATAAATAAGTTCCTTTCCCTTGCCACTATGTTTTAGAACCATAATATGCTGTATTTTGAACAGGAAAATGTTAGATTTATCTGCATTTTGGCAATAACTTCGTGGTCTTGCATATTCTGCATCGTTTAAGGATGACAACCAAAATTGTTGTGTATACTATGTTGTCCACAATGCAATGAATTGACAAGGGTAAGGTCGAGCAACTGATTTGCATTTACGTGGTACTTGGATCATCCTTGAGATTTTCAGATTACATAGACAGGTCCATAGCAGTTTGCATTTATATAATATTTACATGGTATATATGAAATGATGAAACAACTCATAGTTTTTAGTTCAGCCAGAAATCTCCACAGGAATGTGCAGGAGGGGCAAGGCAACCAGATGATTGTTTCCCATATTGCACATTTTATGTCTCTACCAATTATACTATATTGTTTACAATAATGGCCATTCACAGCTGATTTGATGAGCATTGAGTTCCTTTCTCATGCAGCCCACATTCTCTGGTAAGCTTCCTTGAAGTTGAATTCCTATATGTTGTCTGAATACTTTCTTTCCTATCGATGATTTACGTCTTTCATATTCTCATTTCTTGCCAAAAATTCTCAATGATTTCCAAACCTCTGCTCATAATATGCCTCAGCCTTGGAAGCCAAATCATTCCTGCATGAGTTGACATCACTCGATAGCAATCTTAGTACCACTTCCAACCTCTCGTTTTCACTGTCGAACTGCATGTTGGCTAGATAATTAGAAAGACTGTCATACCTTTATCTTCAGTAAGGGCACATTAATGTTAAAATCTTACCACAAAATCAGGATTTGTCACTTCTTCTGGAGCTAGCATAAACTTGATAACATACACACCACAGTCATGTCTGCACAGAAAGAAATCATGTCAACTGATGTGGCTTACAGTATTTTAAAGGTACTCAACATGTGACCTAACTACTCAATATAATGTGGATCATAAATATATATGTACCCATTTTGTTGCTGTGGGACATTCGATGGTCTTTCCACTCTGAAATCTGTGAAGGACCAAACTTTTTGGTAGTTCTGATCTATATCATCTTTGAAAAGGGCGTCCAGGCTAACCAACTGGTTTGTGAAAATGTTTTGGCAGGAAAAAGTTCATAAAGCCCATTAGTACAGTGGTTAACTAAGGTAGCTCATAAAGTATGCAGCCATTTACCAAGTTATGCAGTCGCCTGTCAACCCAATCACTCTGACATGATGCAGCTAATGAATCCCATATCTCAACAACTTGCTTTTTCAATTGTAGTACAAATAGAAAGAAATGCCTTCTTTCGTTGTCAAACACAGGAACAAACGCCTGCAAATATAGGTTTCACAGCATAACTAAGCATGGGATGCATTAATTGGACTAAAGAAAACCAAACTTCACCTTTTCATAGCACAAAAGATCTGACATGTAGTTTTCCTTGATCCTGTGCTTTTTCGCGAAAGAAATACACTTAGATGGATCATCTGCATTCGCCTGTACAACACATGAGTATAAGGAAATTGTGTTTTTTCATGCAGTGGACTTGTAAAATTGAACAGAATAAGATGTCAATTGTACAAATATGATCTTGGAACCTACCGCAAAAACAATTGGCAGATACCTATTTACAGAATCTTCCATCTTCCTCTTAACTAAAGTCATGGCATCAGATATCGTAGAAAGGACGTTATCATCAAGCCAGGTCTCTGGTCTCAGAGAGTATAGTTCCCTCCGAGATAAATGATAATTCTTGCATTGGACAATAGTCTCACTAGCAGAAACAGGTACAGAATAGGTCAACTGGTGAACTTAAATGCATTCAGCTAAGCAAACAATAACTTGGGGGAAAAGAATCTGACCTCTCACTCAGTGAAGAATCAAAGACATATTGGATTAACTTTAAGTCCTCTGGACTGGTAGGTTTGCTCACTATAAACGGACCAACCAAATATTTGGACATTTGCTTCCCAGGTGAGTCAAATCTCACATTTGAGGAGACCAGAGAAGAACCAGGCTTCCCTTCCTTGCTGCTGCAAATATGGATGACAAAAACAAATTGAGAAAAATGATAATCCCATAAAATGCGAACATTCAATTACGGGCGATGACAACTATAGCTACAACAGAACAATCACATTCACTAGCTACAACAGAACAATCACATTCACATGTTACGGGCGATGATAATTGAATGTTATTGCTACCAAAGAAAAACTATCTAGTTGATTTGAGGGATAAAATTAATAATAATAATAATAATAATATAAATTGTTGTATAAGTATTATTATTTTATTATAATTGATGGTATTAATATTAAAAATAATATTATTTGCGGCATAAATATTATTATTTTTATTACAATTCAAAATATTAATATAAAAAAATATTATATTTGTGGTATAAATATTATTATTTTTATTATAATTGAAAGTATTAATATTAAAAATAGTATTATTTGTGCTATAAATATTATTATTTTATTGTAATTCTCTTGGGTTTTGCGTCAGGACCCAATTCTGTTTGGTCATGTGTCGAGACAAATCAACCTTGGATCATGCGTTAGGACTTACGTCTTATGATCCAGATATCGGACCCAATATAATTGGGTCCCGACACCAGACCCATTAAACTTGGATCCAGTGTTGGAACCTAACAGAATTAAATCTGAACACAGGATCCAAAATTAATGGATCTTGATGCATGACCCAATAAAATTAAGTCCCACTACCGGACCCAAGACTAATGAGTCCAGATACATGACTCATTAGACTTGGATACGATGTTGGGACTCAATTCCTTATTTTTGTATTAAAAAGAAATTTGAAGCGCTTGCTCATTTTCATCTGCTGAATCATGAAGCTTTCGTATTAATCTTTTTATTGTTTGGTGTGTTGGTGTACTATAACAGCATACATTACTATTTTATGTATTGGGTCTTCTAATTATGTTAAACCTTTCATCATGCAGTAAAAATGTTAAATATTATTTTAGAATTAACAAAATCTATTCCATGCTTCAAGCTTAGAAAATGTTGTTTTTTCACATTTGTTTTTAACCGTTTGGTTAGGGGTTTTTTTATCTTTTTTTAAAAAAAAAAACAAGGTGCTAGGACTTTGTTACTATTAGAAAAAAAAACTTGAATTTGATTTCAAACAGAAAATTAAAAACTATAAAAAATTAAAAAAAAATAAATTTTTGTTTTAGACATGACAATCATCCAAGTCCAAGATACTAGTACTTTGTAGTTGGTCAAGTCCAATGTATAAATATTGTTATGCTACTATTTCACTGGAATACATATGGCATTGAAAAAATGATTAGGGAGAAATTGATCAATTCTAGTTTTAGTGGGGCTGCAGGCCCTGAATTGCAAACACCTGGCGCTGGGGCTGGCAAGCTCTAGGCGCCCACGCGCCACGTGGGGTTGCAAGCTCTAATTTGCAGATACATGACACTAGAGCTGCCCTAGGCGCTAGGGTCAGATCCGCGCGCATGACTACAAATCCAGGCGAGTGGGTTTGAAGACCCGCTCAGGACGCCTTAGTCTTGGATCCTGCGTCAAGACCCACTGCTTATGGATTTTATATCAGGACCCATTTTGCTTGGGTCCTGCGTCCGGACCCAGGTCTCGTGGGTTCTGCGTCGGGACCCAATCCTCTTGCGTCCTTTATCAGGACTCAAGGTTCTTGAATCTTGGGTTTCTTAATATAATTATTTTTCTTATAATTCAAAATATTCATCTCAAAAATATAATTATTTGTATTATAAATATAATTATTTTTATTATAACTCAAAATATTCATATAAAAAATATTATAATTTGTGTTCAAAATATTATTATTTTTATTATAACTTAAAGTATTCATATCAAAAACATTATTATTTGTCTTATAAATATTATTATTTATATTATAATTCTAAGTATTAATATAAAAATATTATAATTTGTGTTATAAATATTATTATTTTTCTTATAATTCAAAGTATTCATATCAAAAATATTATTATTTGTATTATAAATATTATTATTTTTATTATAATTTTAAATATTAATATAAAAAATATTATAATTTGTGTTATAAATATTCTTGTATTTCTTAATATAATTATTTGTGTTATAAATATAATTATTTTTCTTATAATTAATATTATTAATAAAATAATTAATAAATTAAAAAACATTATTATTATTATTATTATTATTATTAAATTTAAAAAATACTATCATTACTATTGAAGAAAAAGCATCATTTTTTAAAAAGATTAAAAAATATAAGAATTTGAGCAGACAAGTTAAATATTATTGTTGGGTCTAGTGTTACAGTTAGACTCGACGCTCTTAGATCTGGCATTGTGACTAGACCCAACACTCTTGAATCTTAAATTTTTTTAATATTTTTTTATGAAAAATAAAAGGTTGGCTCACGTCATTTGTGTTATAAATATTATTATTTTTCTTATGATTAATTTTATTAATAAAATAATTAAAAAATTAAAAATATTATTATTATTATTATTAAAAAATATTATCATTACTATTAAAGAAAAAACATCATTTTTTAAAAAGATTAAAAAATATAAGAATTTGAGCAGACAAGTTAAATATTATTGTTGGGTCTAGTGTTACAGCCAGACTCGATGCTCTTGGGTCCAACATTGTGACCAGACCCAATATTCTTGAATTTTAAATTTTTTTAATATTTTTTATGAAAAATAAAAAATTAGCTCGTATCGTAGCGCGTTCCACCTAACTAGTAATAAACTAAACAAAGAACTTACTTGTTTTCAGGGCTTTCCAACCAGTCCTGTCCACATATAAAACCCTCTATGGTCTCTGGCCCCAAACCATTGAATGCTGGATTCACCTTTGTAGCTTCACCGCTGATAGTAGACTTGTTTTATAGGCTTGTTTATTTACATGGTATTTATGAAATGATGAAACAACTCATAGTTTTTAGTTCAGCCAGAAATCTCCACAGGAATGTGCAGGAGGGGCAAGGCAACCAGATGACTGTTTCCCATATTGCCATTTTATCCCTATACCAATTATACTATATTGTTTACAATAATGGCCATTCACATCTGATTTGATGAGCGTTGAGTTCCTTTCTCATGGAGCCCACGCTCTCTGGTAAGTTTCCTTGAAGTTGAATTCCTATATGTTGTCTGAATACTTTCTTTCCTATCGATGATTTATGTCTTTCATATTCTCATTTCTTGAATTCCTTGAAGTTGAATTCCTATATGTTGTACAGGAGAATTCAGATGATCCATCTAAGTGTATTTCTTTCGCGAAAAAGCACAGCACAAGATCAAGGAAAAAATTTATAAAAACAAAAAAAACTGTGGAAATAGTTTTAAAAATCTGCAGAAAACCCTTTTGTTGCAACTAACAGTTTTAAATATATTGGCTTTTGTCAGTTAGGATATTATATTTTTTATTTACCCGGATGAAACTTCTTGTTCTTGTAGCCTGTAAATGTAACACCCATGTAAAACACGGAGAGATGAAAACTGATGGAGCAAAGCGCACCAGAGGAAGCTTCCTCGTTAATTATTATTAAAATTAGAAGTCATGTCAAGATTGAACTTCTTTCAAATTTATCCTCTTTTCAATGATTACATGACAAGATGGTGATTGAGCTTATAAATTTAGGCAGGCAATCTAAATGCACTTGAGATTCTCAGCCACTTCCGTGTCATATGGATAATTACTCAATTAAGAAAACCTAGAGCTTGAAAAGCACAGGGATGAAATTGAAAAGAATTAAACTATCAGTATAGAGGAAAAATATCAGTAAATTTAAAGGGGCAGAAAATAAGTTAGTTTTGAAACACAGTGCCAAAAGAAGTATTTGCCGGGTCGCTGGTCAACGGTCACGCTGTCTGGTTGCTTTCTTCTAGCTGGAAAGAGGGGACGCTAATATTGTTAATTTGTTAATTCTTCCCACTCTAAGATGGCACGTGACGCGATGGAATAAGTGTAGATAAAACACAATATTTATTAAATATTATTTTTTAAAGTGTAATAATTATTTTATCATATTTATAAATAGTAATGTTTACTAAATATCACGTTTTTCAAGCTTGAGAAGGTAAAAATATATTATTATATTAATATTCTTTTAAATACCGGAATTTTTTAATTGGTTAGAATTCTGGCTTTGAATTTAAGTCACGTGGCTCTAAGAGTGGGAAGAATTAACAAATTTAGTGGGAAGAATGCAAAACCAAAGTAACCAATTAACAAATTTACAAATTACTAGACACGTGGCTTCACATTAACAACCCAAGTCGGTAGTCGAGGGGCTTGGGCTGTGTTAAACCGTGGTAGGTTACGTGACGTTACTTTCAAAACCAATTTACAAATTTGCCCAAGCTCCTCGAGGCTATACCCCCCCCCCAAGAGAGCACCATCAAAGCAACTAAGAGCAGCAGAGCAAAAAA
>Ga0325414_1005686_pt1 | contig 13188 bp, 3 predicted proteins | sample PopdelMetagenome_8_FD_206183 | JGI IMG/M metagenome (GOLD analysis project Ga0325414, IMG submission 206183) | Populus deltoides microbial communities from Bellville, Georgia, United States - Leaf-PdKOR-R3 | ecosystem: Host-associated > Plants > Phyllosphere > Phylloplane/Leaf | place: USA...
TATATATATATATATATATATATATATATGTTCAGTCGTCACTAGATTTTTTAAAGAACAAAGAATAATCTAAAACTTAGGTAATTGAAAGACATTGTTTGCGTTGTTTTGAAAAAAAAAAAAAACCAAAAACAATATCATAAATCTATCATCTCATATTTATATTTTATTAATTAATTTAATTTTATTATATAAAAATCCTTTTAAAAAAGTTAAATTTAATGAAGACCGAGAATAAAATCTGAAATAACTTGTGTCATTTTTAATATCACTGAAAAATCCTATAAAAAGAAAAAAAACTCAATCTCAAATTAAATAAATATCAAATGATGAAAAAAACTTAAAAAAAAAAGAAACAAGCAAACTCGGGTTAATCTCTCAAATCTATAATCCATTAAATCCCAAACCTTAACTCAATTAAGAATCTCAATTCTCAATTAATTTAATGTTGAGGGATGGAATCGAGAAAAATATTAATTTTAGAAACTTTTTCAAGGCAAGAAAATAACAATAAAAAAATAATAATCAAATTTGATAGGAAAAAAACTCGAAGATGAAATTGTAAAAGAAATTCAATTTTAAAAACCATTTTAGATTAAAAAACAATAAAAAATAAGAATTAAATCTGACAAATAAAAAAAATTAAATAGGTGAAATTTAGATAAAGTAGATTTTATAAATTATCCAAATAAAACAAAAAGTAATTGAAGGGCCAACATAAAAATCGAGAAGGAGACACATGCCGCCCGGGTGTTAAGGGTTGCTGAGCGAATTCAAGTACTATACTAGAAGTCAGCATCTAGCCACCAGACATTGCTGCATGTATTGTCTGAAAATGCACGGATACTATTCAAGCATTGCCAACTTTTCTTAATAATTATCATCTTTAGAAAATTACTAAATTGCCCCTGAAAGATTTTGAGAACTACAAAAAAACCAAACTGAAAAAATAAAAATAAAAACCCTAAACCCAAGCCTTTTTTTTGTTTCCAAGGATAATAAAGTTATTTTACTATATTAAAAACAAATAAAAAGTCTGAAAAGCCCTTGAATACTAATTTATTTTTTTAAGCTAGGGTCAAATAAGTAAATTTATTGCATCAAGAAACGACAAAAAAAAACGATTTGCCCTAATTAATTTGCTAATGACCAATGGGTCATATAAAAAATAAAAATAAACACCTATGCCATTGCTTTTGGAATGAGGAGGTAAAATGACTATTCCAATCTACACTTTAATATATCTTGGAGAACAAGTTAGATTTATTTATTTTTAATAGGAAGAATGAACAATTTTCAGTCATAATTTTTGTTCTTTTATGTTAACATGTATTTTCAGTTTTTTTTTTCTCTTTATTTAAATTCCATCCAGGTTCATTTTTTATAATAACAAAAACTATTTGCATAAATTTCAATTTCATACTCACATGGATTTTTTTTCTAAGCAACATATAAATGTAAAATCGAAGGCATATATTAAGTATAAAGCTAAAAGATATGGGGAAGATATTGTTTCCCAAACCCATTAGCAATTGTGGATTACAATAGTAATTCATATTGTGTTTTTTTTTGGTATTTTGACTCTCTTTTTTCTTTAGTTATAGATTTTTTTTTGTCCTTATATTATATGTTTATTTGGATTTAGAGTTGATAATTTATTTTAATTTACCTTTTATATGGTTATCGTGGTATCAAAAAAATATCTCAACATCAGGTTGGTATCAAAAAAATATCTCAGAAAAATATCTCAGCATTGCAATATGGTTTATTTTGAAAAAGAAGTTTAGTTAAATAAAAAAATAATTTTGAAAAAAAACTATGTTATTAAACTTTGTAGAGTTAATGACCCGGTTTACGAGTTTGGCGAGGTAGTCCTAGTTGTCCTGATTTGCGGGTTTAGCGAGGGACATTTTTTTCTAATTGAATTTGATTATATGATCATCTACTTTTCTTTTTATCATATAGTTAAAAAAATAGTTTCGGAAAAAAACATGTTATTAAATTTTAGAAAGTCCATGGGTTTGTTTGTGGGTTTGGTGAATTTAACTTCTTTTTTTTAATTTATTTTTTTATTTCATCCTTCGATATTTGACTGATTGAGAATTGAGTTTCATAATTTATTTTGTTTCGTTTTATATAGTTTGACGCTCAATTTTGTGATCATCTATTTTTGTTATCATATACTTAAATAAATAATAGTTTGGAAACAAAACAAGTTATTAATCCTAATGAAATCCATTATCCAGTTTGCAAGTTTGAAGTGTTTACCCTGGTTATCCAATTCACAAGTTTAGTTAGTTTACCTATCAAACCTTATATGTTTTTTTTAGTGTTTGGTCCTTTATTTTATTTAATTTTTTTACTCTTCTTCAATATTGAATTGGTTGGGAAATGAAATTCATGGTTTATTTTTGTCTATTTTCTATAAAATTATCATGATTTCAAATAAATGTTTTTTTTTAGGGTTGGTGCTTGATTTTACAAGTATCTATTTTTATCAGTGACTAAAATCGTCGGGTACTTCGAATCTCATAAAAATAATTTACAAAAATAACAAAATTATTAAACCCATTGAAATTCATGACCGAGGTCATAAAGTGACTGAGGTCAATCCAATCTGGCATCATCTTAATATTTTAAAAAATAAATGTCGTCTTAAAGTTTTTTTAAAAATTATATCATATTTTTACAGATCATCCAAGTTGTTCTTAGACCCATTAAATTGATTGATTCATTCTGGATCAGCTCCCACACAATTTAATTGTAAACTCGAGCTACGCAAGGAGTCATGTTGCCAGGTTTCATGATCGAACCACTTGATTGAATTTAATGATACTATCAAAAAATCTCCATACTCTTAATATTTTTTAAATTAAAAAAAAAAAAAGAATAGTTCGACCCACAACGGAACACGTGAGAACGTACTATTATAAAAATAAAAGGTGTGGGGGAAAAATTGTTTCCCCACACCCATTAGCACTGTGGATTACAATAGTAATCCACAATATTTTTGTTTTTTTTTGCATTTTGACCCTCTTTTTTTTGTTATTGATTTTTTTTAAAAACTTAGTTGTTATATTATGAGTTCATGAGAATTTAGAGTTGATGATTTATTTTAATTTATCTTTTTTATGGTTATTATGGTATTAAAAAAATATTTTAGCATCGGGCTAGTATAAGAAAAAAAATCCTAGCAACGCAATATGATCTATTTTTAAAAATAAAGTTTAGTTAAATAAAAATGATTTTAAAAAATAGGTTATCAAGCTTTGTAGAGTCAATGACTCAATTTGCAAGTTCGGCGAACTAATCTTAGTTATCTCAATTTACAGGTTTAGGGGGTACTCTTTTTTTTAATAGAACTTGATTATATGATCATCAATTTTGTTTATTATATAATTAAAAAAATAGTTTTGAAAAAAAATGTGTTATTGAATTTTAGAAAGTTCATGGGTTTGTTCGCAGGTTTAGTGAGTTTAATTTTTCTTTAAAAAAATATTATTTTTTATTTCATCCTTTGATAATGAATGGATTAAAAATTAAGTTTTATAATTTATTTTATTTTACTTTTTATTTACTTTGATATATTTAGAAAAAAGTCTCAGTATAACATGACTTTGATCTGTATACGCTTGTCGGTACCATCACTTATTATGAATAGTACTGTACAAAATCTTTTCTTATCACGTAGTTGTTTTGGAAATTTGTTTCTTTTCTTTGACATTTTTTTTTATCAATTCTAATTTTTCTTTTTTTAATTTTTAATATTTTCTTAGTGATATTGAGATATTTCACTACCACCATCTACCGACTCTTTGACAATCTACAAACAAGATTATGCCAAAAACACATATGATTATAGAATTTAATTATCGATATTATCAATTATACTGTCCTCCCTCTTTTAACATCATCACCATCGTTATCATAACTATATATATGCAGATCCTTGACAAATTTTGAGAAAGAACACCAGAAAGAAATGCCGTGAACTGGATATCCCGTATGATTGTAAAGATAAGACAAATTCAACATCACGTGAGTTTGTGCAAATGTTCAAACTTCACCAATCACACCAGAATTATGCTGCTTGAAGACGACGTCATTAATAGAGAAGGAATAAAACATGATGCATGGTGAAGGAATCGATAGGAAATGGATGAGAGGATGAAAGTTTTTGGCAAAAAAAAAAAAACAAAACATCGAGGGAGTATGGGGAATTTAATTTGTATTTTATTGACATAGCATCAACAAGATAAAAGATGTTTTTGTTGTTGATGAGAAGGAAAGTATGGGGATTTCTCGAGAAATCAATATGTTCAAGCTTATCAAATTTGTTTTTCTGAAAAAAAAACATGTATTTTTTTTTATTAGAGAATAATATAAAACTATTTTTGAAATTTATTGTATTTTTTTATTTAGATATAATATTATAATAATCAAACGATAACTCATCACATTCATTCTAAATAATTAAATTAATAAAATTAAATGCAAGATAATAGTGGATATGTACAAGTTTTAAGATTGAAAACTATCATTCAAGAGACATGTTAAAAATTAATATAAAATTATTTTTAAAAAAAATGTTAAAATTCAAACTTTTAAGTTGATATGTTATTTAACAAATGAATGTTTTGCCTTGCTTTAAATATTAAAAAACAAATCTAAGAAGCATCAATGAAACATTGTTTTATAGGACATGGAACATTGCGGATTGAAGTAATATTTTTATCATTTTACCTCTCATTCCAAAAAGTAATATTTTTTTTAAGCCTGGTTGATGGGGGTATTTTATCATTTCCCACGTGATTTACTGGTTATTAGCTTATTAATTAGGACATTGTCTTTTTTTGGTACAATAGATTTACTTATTTGACCTTGGCTTAAAAAAATAAACTAACATTCAAGGTCTTTTTAGACCTTATATTTGCTTTAGTATATTAAAATGATTTTATTACCCTTGAAAATAAATAAAAAAAAGTTTCAGTTTAAGGGTTTCTTGTTTTTTTAGTTTGTTTTTTTTGTAGTTCTTAAGTTCTCTCAGGGGTAATTTGATCATTTGCTAAAGATGAAAACTGATTTTTTTTTAAAAAAAAGTGGGCAATACATTGAATAATATCCATGCATTTTGCATTTTGGGCAGTGCCATCCCGTGGCTAGACATAGGCTTTCGAGACGTTGTCTGAATCCTCCTGGCAGCTCCTTCATGCTTAGATAGCCTAGGTCATCGACGAGTATATAGTTTGATGCTAGTGATTTTTTTTTTCCTCGCACTAAACCTTTAAAACATCTTTTTAGTTTGTTTTTTCTTTAAATTTATCTTTGTTATTTTATTACTTTTTGTTTTATTTTGAATAATTTATAAATTTTGATTATTTTTTTAATTTTATTCATTTAAATTTTTTCATCTATCAGATTTGGTCTTCATTCTTCTAATTGCTATTTGTTTTTATTTGAAATGTTTTTTAAAATTAATTTTTTTTAACAATTTCATCCACCTTAAGTTTTTTTCTATCAAATTTGATCCTCGTTTTTTTATATTTTTTCACTTTTAAAAAATTTTAAAATTAATATTTTTTCTCGATTTCATCCCTCAATATTAAATTGGTTGGATATTGAGTTTCTTGATTGAGCTTAGGTCCAAGATTTTACAGATTACAAGTTTGAAAGATTAACTCGAGTTTTTTTTTGTTGTTTTTAAAAAATTTTATTTTTATCATTCAGCATTTATTTAATTAGAAATGGATCTTTTTTTTTATGCTTTCAATGGAATTTTTTAATGATTTTGAAAATAAAACAGGTTATCTCGAGGCATTTTCATCCTTATCAAATTTAACTTTTTTAAGAGTTTTTTTTTTAATTAAATGAAATAAATTAATTAAATATAAGCATGTTTCTGAATTGTTGCTCTAGTATCGTGTGCTGTTTCTTTTAATTATCTAAATCTTAAATTATTTTTACTTTTTTTAAAAAGCACTAGCATTAACTAAACATTTTTCTTTTCATACTAGAAAAAATTTAGTCTGATCGGCAACATATTTATAGCCATCGAACTAGTTATAACATATCTGAAGTGAGATACTAATACTAAAATTAACTATAGCTAGGTAGATATATACACTTAATGGATTAAATCATAGATTTGGGGTCCAAAACCATAAATAAAGAGGGGACACTTTTCTCAAAATAAAAAGCAAAGTTTTTAGGGTTGTTTGGAAATGTAGCAGTAATTATTTTTTAAAAAATATATATTAAAATAATATTTTTTTATTTTAAAAAAATGATTTTTAACATCATCATATTAAAATGATTAGAAAATATTAAAAAAATTAAAAAAATAAAATTTTTAAAAAAACTTTTAAAAAATAAAAATAAATTGGATATAATAATTGAACCACATTTTTTAGCAATGTAAATACAATTATAATTAACGTCACTGGTTGCGTCTTTTAATAATAATGATAATTTTTCTATATTAATCTCTTACTTTATACTCTCTTTTTTATATAAAGAATTTCAAAATTGATTAATTAACAATTTGTTTAAATTTCATTGCAATACAAAAATCTATATAAAAAAGATGAGAATAAAAAATAAATATCTTAAGCAAAAAAATCAAATAAACATCTAATAGTAAGATCTTAATTTATTGGAGACAAAAAAGGATGAAAAGGAAAAAAGAAGAAGAAATACCAACTTCAATTACGAAAATATTGTGTATGTGCGCGCGCATCACTACACATGTACATATACTTATGTTTTTTTTCTTATTAAAAAATCTAACTTTAATTACGAAAATATTCAAAGACGATGGATGGTCTTTAAGGAAAAAGACAACCGGTGCTCTCATTAATTAATGTAGTAATTAGTGTCTTGATGCAACAATCACTATTTTTTTTATTATTTTTCTCAAGAATTTAGAAGGTTGTGCCAGAAAGGCTGCAGAGAGTGTGGGACCAAATCAACCAATTAAACTGGTTGGGAGGAAGGATGGTCGACGTATCATGTCTCGAACATGGTGGGTTGATGATAATCCGTTGACTTAGAATTTAACTTTGTATCAGAATTTTTTAAAAATTATTTTGGAATTAATGAGTAAATTTATAATTTAGATTACCTATTAGACTTGGATGATCTCCAATTTAACCAATTAAAGATTTTGCTTTCATAATTTTTATACAAAAATAACATTGTTTCAATAAATATATATATATATATAATAAATAAATAATTGACCCACGACTCGCATATTAATTTAAAAACTTCATGATCCAGACTCATACCCGAGGTTAGTTCTATAACTATGACCTGGAGTACCCATAATTGCCTTAAACAGAACATGATAATAAAATAAAATAAAAAATAGCTAAAGTTTAAAGCATTTTATTATTATAGGCTGGCTCTTCTGCAGGAAAAAAAAAAAGCAATGGCATTGGTGTTTAAGGTTTTTTTTTTCACATTCCATTAGGTATTAAATAATTGTTTGAGAGTATAATTATCTTTTTATTTTTTAATGTAATAAAATAATTTAATTACCATCATAGTTATAATTTTTAAAACTATATAGTATGGGTGTTTTTATCTTTTTTTTAAATAAAATAAAATAACAAGTTTATCTTAGGAATAAAAAAAATTAACACATGCGTACAAGGATCTTTTGGTCTTTCCATTTAGGCCATTTTAGTTTTCTAACAAAGATTAATATTAATTAAATTAAAAAGATTGTTTGTCTATAAGAGGCACCCACGCATTTTAGATGCACATGTAACACCTCATGATGGCAAAAAATATCCTTCCACTATGTGATTAAAAGTGTCGTTACGTCTTCTTCCTCCTAGTGTGGCATGTGTTGGCAAAGGTGAGACGATTTAGTGTTGGTCGATCGTTCTTTTTTTTTTCTCCTCCCTCGAAAATTATAAGTTGGTCTTTTTTGTAGTTGATATTTCAATTTCAATTATTAATCTTTTGATTTTTAATTTTTATTCTTGACCTTTTTTTAAGAGTTTTATTTGTTTTCAACTTAGTCCTTCAATTTGAATTTTTCATGTATTATTGTTTTTCAATTTTATCCTTATTATTTGGAATTCTGATTTTTTTTCCTTGATCCTTTTATAAAAACTTTTGATTTCATCATTCCATCCAAGTTTATGATGTATTATTTTGTTCCAATTTGATTCTAATTCTTTTGGGTTTTTTTATTCTTTTGTTAAAGTTATTTTTCTTTTTAATTTAATCCTTCAATTAAAAATTTATATTTGCTCTCTAATTTATTTTTTATTTTAATTTTTTTAATTATATTTTTTAATATTTGATTTTTTTTAAATTAAATTTCATAATTTTTTTTTTTTTTGTTGCTTTCGGTCTCTGGGCAGAAGGCTGAAAAAAATTACGGACCTCCGGTATACCGTCGGCCAACTTGTACTGCATCACTAAGAGGGTGAGGATGGAAGGTTGAGGACAGCAAAGCAGATGTTTATGCTGACCCACCCGACAAATAAGTGTCGGATATCGATATGTATAGTATTATCGAACCTTACTACAAATCAGTCCCGAACATCACTATATAGTGACGATTCAGTCCCTAGCCCTCCGAGTATTTTCTTATTTGTCCCGAAAGTTGCTCGGCGCCTCTCCATTAATGATTAATCCCTCTACATTTCCATTAAAGAAACCCAAGTTAGGCATGAGAATCACATGCTATCACCATATTTTCTCTGCGATCACAACGATTGGTAAAAAAATTGTGAAGTTTCTTGTTAGCACCAGATAAACCATCATGGTGAAACTAGTTGAAAATAAATAATTGATTGAGGAAGCTGAAGAAATAGACGAAGATAATTGTTAGGCTTTTGCAGTGTTTCCTGGAAATAGCTAGGCAATTTAGACCATGGATGGAGCTTGAAGCTCAGTTATAGATGACATTATGTTGGCCCAAGGAAAATCAATGCTTATGTGTCTTTTTCAGTGGAAATCGTAGTGTTATATTTAAATCTAAATACGAAGGTAATTATAAAAAAGGAGGTAGAGGAGAGAAGACTGGTGGTTTCCGTAGTGGTGGTGGAAGGTTGGAGGAGGAGAGTATGAGTGTGTGCTTTTGTGGATCATCACCAGCCTGCACAATGGAAATCTAAACCTAAAATCCACAAAACCAATACTTCAAACATAACAAACAAACTTCAAATTAGAAGATTTATTTCTCAAATTACCATAATATTATCCTTATAAAACTGTTTAAGCTCAGCTGGGTTTCTTCGGCCCTACACCAGGAACTGTCACTGTGGTTGGCTGGGTTTCTTGCCAACAAGGAAGGGAGAGGATTTCTTGTAGCAACAATAAGAGAAATTAATGGCTTCAATTATTTATTGCGGGCTTGTTAGAGATTGGAAAAAAAAATAATGAAAGAAAAGAAGAAGACGAAGAAGAAGAAGTTAGCTAATGTTGGTATGGTTTTTTCAGTTTAATATAAAAGTTGTAATATTATTATTGTAAATATTTTTTATTCATTAAATAAAATATAATAACTATTTTATAAATAATTTGATATTTTTTTGTTGATTTTTTTTTATATCAACTTGAGAATGTAAACTATTATGAATATATAAACTTCATACTGTAAAATGTGATTTTCGAAATAACAGGAGCAAAAAAAAAAAAAAAAAAAAGTAAACTAAAGAAGGTTTTTTTAGTAGTAATCCAAAAACAATTATATTAGAAAATCCTACCATCTTGCGCAAATAGCATTTAACTAGTTTTGGACTCGCGCGTAGCTGTATGCTCGATTTTTTTCCATAAAAATAATATTCAAGCGCTGCAAATGCTTTTAAAAAAGAAGGGAGGAAAATCTAAAATTTAGGTGATAAACTTGATTGGGTTAAATAATTTAGTTCTCTTTTAATCAGCTAATAAGAAAAATAAACAATGCAATAAATGGATCAAATTAAAAAAAAAACAGATCAATATAAAATGGAAAAAATATTTTTTTTCAAAAAGAAAAAATGATATAGCTTAATTCATAACTCTTTAAACATGAAAGGATAAATTTGGGTAAAAAAAAGACCTAAAACAATTCATTTGAGTCAACTCGAGTTAGCATGACAAGTCTGTAACCTGGTAATAAATGTCAAGTCAACCTGGATTATACAGGTAAACCTACAGCCTAAATTAGGAGATTTAGATAACAAAATAGAAAAAAAAATCACAAAGCCCATTAAAAAAAATGTCAACATATGTTAACTTTTCAAACTCGTGGCTCAGATCACTAAACCGGAAGCATCTTATTTGAAAAAGTCATAAAATCCAATTCCAAAAAGAATTTTAATTATACAAAAGGATTAAAAAAATAAAAATAATAAGAATCAAAATAAAAATAAAAAATAAATTTTATCTTTTATCGAAGGGTGAGATTGAAAAAAAAATCAATTTAATAAAAGGACAAAACAATAACCAAATGAATGAGGATCAAAATTGAAATAAGAAATACAAACAAATTTTTAATTGAATTGTGAAATTAAAAAGAAAAATCAATTTAATAAAAACCAAAAAAAATTAAAAGAATGAGTAATAAATTAAAAAAAATATTTGAAATTGAAAACAAATAAAACTTCTAAATAAGTTTTATGTTTTAGTTTTTTTAAAAATAAATTTTTCTTTTTGGTGATTCGAGGAACAATATCATAAAAACAAATATGACATATAAGAAAAAATGTGAATATATAAAGACAAAAAAGTTTTTTTTTCATTAGATATTTAAATTGCTTATCAAGATTTATTTTTGTTTTTTCTTAAAAAATAATTATAACAAAATATACAACCTAATATACATGTACAACCAAATTAATAGCTAAACATGTATTGAAATTAATAAAATATAATTATTTTTCAAAAAATAATATTAAAAAATAGTAATTAATATATTCACCACATGAATTGCACAAGCAAAATAATGATTAAGGCATCATCTAATTAACTTTTATACTACAATGACTAATTAAATAGTTTTAATTATAAATTATAAATAACCCTTTCTTCCATGTTATTTAATTAAATTTTATTTAATTTAATAATTAAAAAGTTTAATTGCCAATCAATTTAATTTTAAATGGTGAAATTATTGAAAATTTATTAATATGAAAACATGAAAAGGCAACAAAAAGAACCATGATAAAATTTAAAAGAAAAACAATTAAAGAGGATGAAATTTGATTTTTTTAAAAAAATAATACCAAATAAAATAATAGCAATTAAAAGAATGAGTAATAAATTTGAAAGATTAAAAAATCATAGAAGATAAAATTGAAAAACATTTGTAGTTTGTACCAATAAAATCAAAATGCAAAAAGATAACAAAAAAAAAGGATAAAAATAAGAAAAAATAACAAACCCGGTCAAATTTTAAAAACTCAGAACCCATGAAACCCTGGATCCGGCTTCAATCAAGAAATTTATTATGAGCCAATTTAAGAATATAAATTTTAAAAACTTTTTAAAGCAAAAAAATTAACAATAAAAAAAATAGAGATTAAATCTCACAGGAAAAAAAAACAAAGCAAGGTGAAATAATAAAATAAAATCATTCAAGATTAAAAAAAAAAACTTGTCAAGACTAAAAAATTGACAATCAAAAGAAGAGAGATTAAATTTGAAAGGAAAAAAAAAAGAAAATGATGGTGAAATCATAAAAAAAAAAATCAATTGAAAAAATGATTCAAAAAATAAAGGCAATCAAAATAAAGTGGGCTATTCCAATAAATTATTCAAGATAAAAAAATCACAATAAAAAAAGATCAAATTTGAAGAATCGATAAATTAAAGGGTTGTTCTTGAATTTTTAAAAAGTTGGTGAGGAAATCTAGGTAAGGGGAGAGAGAGAAGGGAGGGAAAAAAATAGCTGCTAACACGAAATCACTATGAATATTGACCCACGCGCCGTCTTATTTGGTTTAAGACTCTGATACCTTCCAAATGTTGCCCTATATAGCGGCGTTTGATCGGCGGATTACCCTTGACGCGCCACTTGAATGGTGCGGGGGCTATTCACACGCTGGTGTATGTCATGCACGCTCCACCATGTTTTTTTAATTATATTTAAGAAATGTAATTTACAACAATACTTCTACGTACCTTGAAAATTTCAACTAAAAAAATAATGTAAAATAACGGAAAAAACCCTTATATGAGAGTTCAATTGATTTTGTCTTTAAAGACATCAAAATAATTATATTATTATAAGAAATTAAAAATGCAAAAATATCCTAGAGTAATAGATATTAGATTATGGTATTTTAGTATTTTACTTTACAAAACAAAACAAAATTATTAATCTAATCCTATACAATTTAAAAATAATAATTGCATCATGATGAAAAAACAATATTATCCCCAAAGCTTAGTGCATTGCCTTTGTAAGGGTTTAATTTTTTGTTAATTTTGAGTGTTCATTTAGGGATCATTAATTTGACTATGAGTGTAATTTTAGTTATGGCGGTGGCTTTAAAAACTAATGTCACAGCTTATTCCATGTATCATTTCCAGGAGTTATAATTTGCAGTTTTTTAAAAGTTATGGCCAGCTATAGCTTTTCCAATCAGAATGTGAGTGCCTTACAAAATGCAAATTCATGATTCTTTTATTCATAAAATTCTCTACATCTAATAGCTTGAACGGAAGTTTCTAAAAGGAGTTTTTTTTTAAAAAAAAAATATTCCAACTCCCAAAATAAAATAATATATTACCCGACTTGACTTGTTTTTGTGTGTTTAAATAAATACATAAAAATGTGCAAAGTAGAGTTATAATTCCTAAATTTCTACGCGAATCAAGATTGAGAAAAGAAAAATTTTCAAGTATTTACTCAAATTTATTGCAGAGCTCTACTCATCAGAATATGAAGATGTTTATGGCCAAACAGGCCAATCTATTCTTTCACAATAAAATGATAAATAGAACTATCGGTAAACGAATTATTAGTCGATTCATAGATCATTTCGGAATGACATGTACATCACACATTTCTTGCATCTTGCATGGTCATTTCTAGAAGAAAAACATAATGTTCTTGCAGATCATGAATTAACATTGCAGGAGACGGTGTTTCCCACCAATCCAGTATCTTATAATGTTCTTGCCATGTCACGCTGTCGTTTTTTCTCATGAAATAGTATCACTGAGGGTTGAGGGCTTATTGCT
>Ga0325414_1005694_pt1 | contig 13184 bp, 6 predicted proteins | sample PopdelMetagenome_8_FD_206183 | JGI IMG/M metagenome (GOLD analysis project Ga0325414, IMG submission 206183) | Populus deltoides microbial communities from Bellville, Georgia, United States - Leaf-PdKOR-R3 | ecosystem: Host-associated > Plants > Phyllosphere > Phylloplane/Leaf | place: USA...
ATATATATATATATATATATATATATATATATATATATATAGCGTTTGATTACTATTTTAAAAGAAAAAAGATGAAGATAGTGTACAAAAAGAGTAATATCTATATGTTTTTTTTTTTGTTAATGAGAAGAAAAACATAACAAATAACAAAAAAATATATTGTTTGAAATAATAAATAATGCTAGTTATTTTGGCCTCAAATGATAGTTAATTTTATTTTTATTTTTTAACTAATTTAAAATGACAATTTCTTTCTCATCAAAATCATATTAAAATTAAAGGGACTGCTCTATCATCATTAAAAGATGATTAATTGCTAAGAAAATTATATAATTAAATTATGATTTAATTAGTCATTATATCATCTCTCTAAATATATTTAATAATAAAATAATTAATTAAATCAATCATATGTTAAACAAGATATTTGCACGAACATAAAGTTAAAATGTACCATATTTATTTTTTTATGATTTCTGCTTCTATCTTTTTAGTGAAAATTAAGTTAAATATTAAAATCAAGGTTAAAATCTGAATGTAAGAATAAAGATTAATTTTAAAAAAAAAATGTTTTAATTAAAAAAATATATATGAAATAAGAATAAACATGGTTCTTTTTCTATCCTCGCCGTCCTCGCTATCTAATTTTTTTAAAATTATTAGAAATAAAATCTTCATAGCCAAGCACATCTGTGTTTCTTGTTAGGAACAGCAATCAAAGGCTGTCTTGGTGAACCCACACTTATTAATAGTGGAAATATAAAGTATACAATAGAAGAGAAACCAGAAAAAGCAGTTAGATATCATTATCAAAGCTTGTAAAGCAGTGTGTAAGAGTGGTGGCAAATTGAGTCATCTCTTTATAATTCATGGCTCTAATTATAACACAACAATTCTGATAAACAAGCCATTGAGAAAAAGCAGCAACTAGCAGAGAGAGAGAGAGAGAGAGAGAGAGAGTGGGGTAACTAGAAACATAGATGGACGGATAGATTTTTTTTTATTTTTTCAACTTAAGATGTTGCTGTTACATTAGTGTTTTGTGGGGCTGTGATGACAAAATATCTTTAATCTCCTTTCTGACCAGACTCTGCCACCCTTTTCAGAAGCATCAAAATAGCTCCCATAGGCCAAGTTAGGATTTTGCTCTCCTATTACTGCTGCCTAACTTTTCCCTTTACCTTCCTCCTCCATCTTCAAACTCTTGTAGTAAAGAGCAAAGCTCGTTCTATCTCTCTCATTTCTCCGAAGTTTTCAGTTTGTTTAAATCTTTATATTTCAATTTTCTTCTTTCATAGGGAGTATTGGTCCAAATTCTAGTTCAATCTTGTTTTGTTTTGCTCGCAAATTTTTGAGCTTGCATAGAGAAACTCATCCCATTCTAGTCTATTTTTCCTCTGACATCTTACTCTCTGTAGAGATAAAGATAGATGAGTTGGTAATAAATTTACTATAAAAACTTGAAATCAAGTTTTTTGGGTAGGCTGGTTTTTCTTGTGTTGTGTGGATTTTGGACATAGTGGTGTTCTTGGGGTGTGGAATCTGAGGAGTGCAATGGCAGGAGTTTTTGGGATCAGCAGCAATAGCAGGAGGAGTATCAGCTTTATGTTTTGTGGCAGCAGGAAGCGACAACAGTAGAAGAATCGAGATTAAAAGGGAGCAAAGCAAGGAGTTTATAATTTAGTGTACTATAAAACCTTTGAGAAATCAAAAACTTTTAGGAGAGCAAAATCTAAAGATTAAGAATCTGGATTTCCAGAGAAATCAGCAGCATCCACAGAATCCTATCCACCAAATCATACAACCAAGACCAGAAGAAACAGAAGAGCATAGCTTAGGCATACACAGCCTTTCCAAACGCCCTCAACTTCTCCAAAACCAACAACACTATGGGGAAGACATAAATTCAAACCAAACAGAAGCAGTACCTAAAACGCAATCATTACGCCAAACCATTGAATATGCAAAATATAGACAAAGACCAGAAATGAAGAACGACGGAGGAGAAATTATTCAGGTCCAAGGTGGCCACATTGTTAGGTCCACAGGGCGTAAAGATCGGCACAGCAAGGTTTACACAGCCAAAGGTCCTAGGGACCGCAGGGTTCGATTATCTGCACACACTGCAATACAATTCTATGATGTTCAAGACCGGCTAGGCTATGATCGACCCAGCAAAGCTGTTGATTGGCTTATCAAGAAAGCAAAGAATTCAATTGACAGGCTTGCTGAGCTGCCACCGTGGCAACCACCAGCTAATAATATTAATGCGAACTTGGAGGAAAACCAGAACGCTGGATCTAGTGAAATGGCAATTGCAGAGGAACCAGAATCATCTAGCTATAGTTTTCAGCTCCACGGGCAATTGACTGATCACAATCCAAGCAATGGTTCATCTTTCCTTGCACCAACTATAGACCCTGATACCATTCCTGATACCATGAGATCTTTCTTCCCAACAAGCTCCACAAACTCATCAATGAACTTCCAAAGCTATCCTACTGTAATTTCAAGAACCGCAAACCACACTGAAGATCTTGGCCTATCCCTCCACTCTTTCCAAGACCAAGTTCTACTTCATGAGCAGTCACAGGCAGACACAACCCATGCACCTTCTACTGATCAGACTCTTTTTGAAGGGTCAGCTCCAGTAGGGTTTGATACTAATTTTCAGAGAATGATGGCTTGGGGCAACGACACAAATGCAGACAATAGAGTTGCTGGGGGATTTACATTTAACCCCCCACCATTGACACCACACCAAGCAATGTTAGCCCAAGGCTCAGCATTCTCTCAGAGGGGAACCCTTCAGTCCAGTTTTCCGATTTCCATTCGCGCATGGAATGATCTTCATATGGCATCCACAGACCATCATAGAACACAGGAACTTCATCAGTCTTTGATTTTTGGCAGCAGGTTTGCGTCTGAGGGATTGGCCGGTTTTAGCATTCCAGCACGAATTCATGGTGAGAATGAGCATAATGTTGTCTCAGACAGGCCACCCTCTTCTCCAAATTCTCAGAATTGATTATAGAGCTGAACATCTTGTTCATGTGCAAGGTACTTCAACTTTAATGACTGAAGAAAATGAGTTTCCTTCCATTGAAATTTTCGAAAATCTCCTCAATAACTCTTCTCTAATTACTTATTTTTCTTTAATTTTAGTATACAACGGAATCAACCAGGGTGATTGATTATCAAACTGATGAAAATTAAGGAAAGGAGCAGAAATTCAAGCGATTTCAGTTGAATACTTTGGCCTATGAGAAGAAAACATCTGGTTGGATTCAACATTTTTTTCCCCAAAAATGTTTAAATGGATTCTCCAAGAATTTTATATTGCTCTTATTTGTTTATTAAGTGAGCTCTTTCGGCTCAACTCTATAATACTATGTTGGACTGTTACCTAATCTTAATTTGCTGCTAGACTTGAATATTTTGGATTATTTACCATTTTTGCTGTTTTTTGCTATTGCTGCAAACCCACAATATTATGATCTTCTTTCTTAGACAAACACAACACTAGAGAGAAGCTCATGGTCACTATAATTCTCATGTGTCCTTCCTCTTTTCCCTTTTAGGAAATTGATTGTCTACGCATTTTCTGCTCCCAAGCACAATGCATGGAATGCCACACTTCATAACTAGTAGTTGCCGTATTTTATCTTCTCTCAAAGGAGGGAAGACATTTCACTTCTTGAATTAAAGCTGTGTTTTTTTTCCTTTTTTCAATTTGTTTCCCCATAATATACAAGGTTAGGTAATATCTCGTCAGGTCATATCATGGTATATCTTCCTGTTTAGAAGTCTTGTTGAATAGGACTTGATCATAGACTAGATCTCCTGATTCTTTCTTCTTTGGCCAGATTTCTTCCAATAACTAAAGGTCATGCAAACTTTTCAAACTGCATAGGGTTGAATTTGGATATGTGACCATAATGTACGGAGTTTTCAGACCAACTGCATGTTCCAATAATTCATTTCCTCTCATCTCTCATCAATGCCTGCCTATCTTTGCCTCTAGAATTCTGCTCTAGAGCTTTCATATCTAAACCCAAATCTTTAGCCATCCACTTATTTCCAGCATTATATACTATCTGAGTAGCCAGCATCGAATGAAACTGTATGGATGAGTAGTAGGGGAAATCGAGGCTTTATTTTTTGGTGTTTTGGTTTGCGATCGATTTTGCATAAGCTAGACTATAGGATTTTTTTCCTTTTGTTTACTTAGTGAGGATGAAAAGCAGAATAAAACAAAGGGAAATGGTCCATTTAGTCTATCCCTACTGGTTTGGATATGCTTAGAAAATAAGTTGAATATAAAGAAGAATCAAATTAAGAAAGATATGGATTTAGGTAAAGAAGAAGAAAGATGTGTCTGCATATAGAACTGCAAGTCAACCCATGATATGGCGCTGTGTTGGCATGGCATCAAAAGATTTTGTATTTATGGAAAAAAAACAACTGAAAAGGCACAGAAATGAACAGAAATGGTGTGGCAGACTCTTATGTATAGAAGGTAGGTCTGGTATTTCACCTGTATTTAGCATGCTTCATGTAGGTGAAAGCATATAACAATAAGATAGCCATAACAGCACGCCAGTGCTTGGACATGTAGCTAGCTAGGTAGCCCTGCTGTTCTCAACGTGAAAGAATCACAATTCACAACTCTAAATAGTTGTACCACTTCAGGAATTGTCGAAATGAGGACGTGTAAATAATTGAAAGAGCTAGCTAGCTAGCTAGGCACGCAGCTTGTTAATTAATCAAGACACGAATACTGGGGCCATTTCCTTTCGGTTTTGTCCATTGTCAAGCCTGCCCAACTGATCTTCTTACCTGTTAATCTCCCTTTCAAAACTGTGTTTTTCGATTCTAACTGTAAGTTTCAAAACTGTGTTTTGGCCATTTTTGTACCACCCTCAGTCGCCAAAATCTTTAAAAATACATGACGTATTATTTGCTGTTTTTTTATAAAAAATAAAATAAAATTATCCACCCCCTAAAAAATTAAAAAAATAATGAGACAGACCCATGCATGAGGCTGAACTGGAAAGCCCACTGTTCTATTTTGTTTTAATTAATGTCCAGCTCCGTTGGGTTTTTTTTATATTATTTTATATTTATTTTTAAAAACAAATAAAAAAACAAATTGGGTAGCGAATTTATTGAGTTAACTTACAATATTTAAACTATTATTTGTTTATTTTTTTGTTTAATGGTTTTTATTGTCCTTTAATTTTATTTTATTTAAAAAAAAATTAACTTCACCCTTCATTATTGATAATGTATTTTTTTTATTTAACTCAAACATAAAAAAATAATTTCACCATTTGTTATTAATAATTTACTTTTATTATCTCAGCTTCCTATCACCATTTTTTTTACTTTAAAAAAATATGTTGTTCCAAACAAAAAAAAATATCATGTGTTTTATTTTTATATAATTAAATAAAAAAATATTGAATTTAATTACGTGCATAACTTGCATCACAAGTTTGTTTGGTTGACTCGAGTTTATTTTATTTTTTAATCAAATGCTATTTTTTACTGATTTTATCCTTCAACATTAAATTAATTTAAGATTGAGCTTTTTAATTTTTTTTTTAAATTATCCCCATGAATTTTGCAAGTCAACCTAAGTAAACCCAAATAAATCAAATATTTTTCCATATCGGTATTAAATCAAGATATCATTCTATCTCTGGCTAAAATATATTTCTTTTAGAAGATGTGTCACCAATACTTGAATATATTTTTTTGCGCTTTATTTTTTTTTTAACTTTAGAACTATATTAATCTGCAACGATATTAGTACACGAAAGGTATTTCTTCATCGATTTTACTTTTCTTTCGAGTGTTTTTTCTTCTCTTATACTACCCGCTTCAAGACTCTTTTTCTCCTTTCTGAATATCATTATCTTGACATAATTTTCAGACAAATTAATCTAGAAAATAGAAATCTTATTATAGCTCAAAAAGTAAACGCAAGCAAAATGGGTTTGAGATCTGCATAGCAGGTCTCGAGTTCGAGTCAGGGTGTGCACCTCTTGTAAGAGCTTGGGACAGCCAGGGTTTTACTTTCTCCTGGGCCCACAAAATACGCTTTTCGGAAGGTAAGGTTTCCTCGAATCCAAAAAAAAAACAAAGAAAAAAACTTGAAAGTCAACAATCAAGAGTCCATTCCCTTGAAATTGTCCTGGAGTATCTTCTGTATGTTTTGGAAATTTCCAAAGAAACCCGACTCCCTTGAGTTGCACTGAAGCTAGCTAGCCATGATCCTCCTCCGAGTCCTTTCGGCCCGCCCTTCATGCCCTACACCGGTGGCGATGGCGCCCAGTTTTTAATCATTTAAGTACTAATTATGATTTAAATAGCAGGTTTATGTTCAGCACTGCAATTATATCATTATCCTTTGTTGTTATAGTTCTTCACATTTATGCAAGATGTGCCCTAAGGCATCGTCAAACCTGTTGTGACGTTGTTATGAGTAGCCTCGCGTTAACTAGCGCTAATATCCATTCCGGCAAGCCGCTTAAGATGTGGCTTGATCCAACAGTCATAGCTTCACTGTTACCGCAGATGGAAATAACAAAAACAAACTAAGATTGAAAGGTTGACAGAAAGAGCTACACGAAAAGAGTTTGGAAACCCTAGCACTAAACAATTTTCACAATAAAAAAAAAATACTCTGAAATTTATTGTTTATGATCACAGCTTCGTATTACAACTATACTATGATGCTTGAAAAAAAAAGTTATTAAACATGAAAAATATGACAAATCCCAAATAAATTTAGGGGGCTAGTAGCCTCGAATAGCTACAAAAAAATTAATTCTATAAAGAACATAACTTCTAAAATCTTTTTCAAATCTTCAACTTCCTGCAAGATTCTTTCTTCTCAATCTTTGATTCTCTTCTTTTCTATCTTTTACACTCTAAAAAATGTTCCTTTTGATCCCGCTGCCCCCGTCTTTCTTCCTCTTTCTCCTGGCGTAATATGGTGTACTCTTCAAGTATAGAAAGAAGGTGGATACCATCATATAAGAATTCAACGCCTCTCTAGCTTTTCCATGTCATGGTTTTGGAAGCTAAAGCCTCCACCATACCTGGCATTTTATTAACCAAATTACGACCTTTCTTAGCACTCTTGAGAGTTAGATGAGCACCTCTCCCAACATTGTATCAATTGTCATCCCTGTTATATTCCTTAAGCCAACTCTCCTCTTCACATGCAGTCAACCATTTCTCAACCTTTTCAAGTATTTCTTTCCTGCTAAAAGATTCCTCCTTAACATTAGCAATTTGAAGCTCAATCTGCTCAAGTATACTCGCAGGGTCCATGATTCCAGATTCTATGGCTTCAACAACATATTCTTCTACAGAACAGTTTGCTGATATACTAACTAAAGGTCTGTCCATTCTTTTATTTCAGCGTCACTGTTCCAATCTTATGCTTGGCTCCTCCAAGCCTGCGATTGAGGGGGAATGTCAAGATATCAAAGGTCTACTTTTGCCACATGTCAAAAGAATAGAGAATAAAATGGTTAGAAAGTTGTTAATATTGTTAGACAGTTAAGAAAATCTGTTACTGTTGGTTAGATTACGTAAACAAGCTTCTAATCATAATTGATATAAAAGAAATGTAATAGTGTTAGTAAACAGTGAATAAGAAAAGAATACAGAAGCCTTTTCTTCTTCCTCTGCACTGCAGAATTTCTCTCTGCTTCTATTCATCTCTATTCTCTGCTTTTCTTCTCTTCATCTCTATTCTTTGCTTTTCTTCATTTCTCTGATCATCTCTGTGAAAATCTTGCTAGCTTATCTAACTTGTACTTGATTTAATTACTAAATAAAAAATTATACTTGTTATTGTAAAATTATGCATTTGATCAAAATCTCCTACATCATTCTTCATCTGTTAAAAAAAACTTATTCTCAAATTTAAATTATATTTTTCTTAATCTCAATCAAGGTTGAGCCTACAACTAGTTTTATTGGAGAAAATCAACCTTTAGCATGACTCTTTCATATTCCTTTCGTGGTGCAAGTGAACATATAAAGGCTTGCTAGTAATCATTTTCCCATTCATCACCAATTGTTGTTGTTGCATTAGCAGGACTGGTTTCTGGGTTTGTCGAGCATCTTCTCATCGTCCACGAGGACACTACCTCTGCTAAACCAAAAAAAATATTAAAAAAAAAGCAGTCCCTCTATCTCTTCATAGGATATCTTCTCATTCTCAACACATGTAAGACCAAAATCTCCTAAACAAGCATTGAGTTTAGAATCCAGCATGATGTTTTTGTCCTTGACAGCAATTAGGATGTTTTTTTTTTTTTGACAACACACCTTCATTCACCACACCAATACCATCTTGAAATTCTTGAAGTGTCGATTTTGGACACTTAATTATTGGCAAGGAATAGTAGATTGGTCCATTGATTTCTTTATGGCCCAAATTACCAGCAAACGGAAGGCTAAGATGAATATGCTTCAATTTAGTGTGTTGTTTACTGAAGAATGCTTGGGGTTAAGAAATGGCTAGGAGTTTCCCTAATTATAAGCTCTCATTCCATGCTAAGTGCATAGACAAATGGTTACGCTTCCTGTCCTAGTTGCAAGGTGGTGGCATTCTCATCAATGAAGCGGTGCTCCAAGGCGGAAGGAGAAGCAAGGGGTTAATTGAAAGGGCTTTATCTGGTCGGTCCGCTCCCTCTCTTATTCGTGATAGGGTTCTATTCAAAGCGAGATACCAGAAAAAGTGAGGCTGCCGTCATCAAGCTTCGATTGAAAGATGCTATTTAGCTGCGTTTGTTTATTTATAGTTTTTGTGTTTGGTAAGACAGTAAGGTGTTTGGTTACATACTAAATTGTGTTATTTATCATGAAACTTGTTGAAAAATTAAAAAGAAGTTTTTATATATTTTTGTAATTGATTTTCGTAAAACTCTATTTGTTTTTGTGTTTCAAAAGCGCTTTAAAAAAAATTAGATTATTTTGATGCATTTCCAAGTAAAAAGCACTTTGAAAAGCAATCGTAACCACACAACTACCAAACATTTTATATATGTTTTTTTGTTATACATAAATCTCAACCATAATTTTTACCAAACACATTTAAACTAACTAACCACACTTTTTTAAAACTTATTTTTTTCAAACCATAACTACAAAAATTACCTCAAAAACAAAATCACTTAGTATTTAGACATAAAAAACAAAAAATCAATTAGGGTTGAATTGTATATATTAAATACCAACTAATCACGTAATATCCCAGTTTTTTTTTTCTTTTATGAAATTCAGAATAGTAACAGATTCAATCAATAATTGGAATTCAAAATTATCATTCTATAAGTCCATTTGTCGAACTAAGACTCAACCAAGGATTCTGCCAAAAATTAGATTAATTAGGAATGAAAGAAAACAAAAAACAAAAAGGGTCAATAAATCCTAGGCGTCGTTGTTTCTAAATAATTTTGAATAATAATCTTCCAAAAATTGTTTTGAAAATAAGTTATAATTATTTAAATAACTACTCAGCTAACAAATTTGATTGAACACATACAGTGGAGCATTTGGTCTTAGTATAAGTCCATAGAAGGACCAAACCGATGCAGCCCATTGCTATCCCATGGAATATATAGATGATTGGTTTATTGGCCTGTTGTATGCTGCGGATTAATTACTTTTTAAAAAAATATAAAAAAACCACTAAAAAAGTGAAGAATTTTTCTTAATATTATTAAACCCGGATGAAAAGATAAATTTTGAAATCCTTTTACCTGAATCTTTGTCTGTTGCAAGTTTTTAATAAAATTATATAAAAGCTAATTCTACGTGAATTGATTTATTTAATAAATTCAAAAAAAGCTTGAATGACTGATTTTTATTTTAAAAAATTAATGTTGACTAATGAAATCAAAAAAAATAAAAGCAATAAGACAAAAAATAAAGGATGACATGGGGCTATATAAACTTTTTAAACCTATAACACAGATTATTAGACTAAAAATATCATTCATGAAAAGATGGTGAATTTTTCAATTGTTATCGGTTTTTTTTGTTATTTTTGCTATTTAATTCTATCAAGTTAGCCCTCAACAATTTATTTCTATTTCACCTTTATTATTTTTAAATCTATAAATAATATATCAAATTATAAATGTTTTTCAATTTCATCTTTCGTGATTTCTTAATTTTTCAAATTTGTTTCTCATTGAGACTTATTTTGTTTGAGATCATTTTTATTTTATTTTTTCAAATCTTATCCTTCTCAAGTTTTTTTTTAAAATTTTATCCCTATTCTTTTTGTTGTTGTTGTTATTTCTTTTGCATTTTTTATTGATATTGTTTTTTTAATTTTATCATTCAAAATTAAATTTGTTGAGTTTAGTTTCTTGATTGAATTCAGTTCCAGAATTTCATAAGTTATAGGACCAGGTTTGCTTGATTTTTTTCCCTTTTCTTGAGCTTATGTTTCTATTTTTTTTATTTTTTTGGGTTTTTTTTTTATTTTTTGGGTTTGATTCTATTAGATAAGCCCTCTATATTTTTTTTAATTTCACCCTCTATTATTTTTTAATCTATAAATAATCTATTAAATTACAATTTGTTTTTCAATTTCATTCCTTATGATTTTTTAACTTTCAAATTTGCTATTCATTCTTTTCATTGCTATTTATTTTATTTAATATTATTTTAATTTGTTTTTCAAATTTCATCTTCCTTAAGTGTTTTTCTCTCAAATTTTATCCTCATTCCTTTTTCTTTTTTTTTTTGCTTTTGTTAGTTTTTTTTTATTAAATTAAATTGGTTGACAATTAAGTTTTTAATTGAACTCGGGTCTATGATTTAACGAATTTCAACTTTTTAAAATTAAACCAGGTTAGGAGGTTCGTCTGGGTTTTCTTGTGTTTTTTTTTTAAGTTGATGTTTTCTTATTTTTTCTTTGAAATTTCTTTTTTTTTTTTTTTACGGTTCTTCTTTCATAAGGATAGCCTTGAGTTGTTTAGTAATCCATATAGGTTCTGGTATAATTATTTTTATCTTCTTTATTGTTCTTTTTAATTTATTTAGTGTTATTGGTATTTGTTTTTATATTATTTAGTGGTGAATAGTATTAAACTGATATCTAGTGGCTTCTATAATGTTTACTTGAATTAAGTAATCTTATAATTGGGAATTTATTTTAAAAAAATATTATAATATTTTATTTTCAAAATAAAATTTTTAATTTGGAGATTTCAATTAAAAAATTCTATCAAGAATAGAATTATTAATTTATATTTGTTTATTATTAAGAAGGGTCAACCCAATAAATCTTATCTATTATATTTATAATTGGAAATTTATATTTTCAAATATTATCTTTATCACGGTTGAGATAAAGATAATAGATAATATTTATTTATTTTTTAAATTTAAAATTTAAAATAGCTTTTAAAAAAGTTTAATGTTTTTTTTTTTAAATCATAGATGGCATTTGCAGCTTTACAAACTATACTATTTTCCCAATTAATTTTTCATCCCTAATATTTTATTTCTACTGTGTTACTTTGGGAAAACCCTCCCCATGAAAAAAACGAAAAATCTGTGCAAGTGATGAAATTTGAAAAACACCAAAATTGGGGAAAATGAATACAGCTCTTATTCAAGAAAAAAAATAGACATCAACAGCTGTATTGTTGAAAAGTGATGCCAAGGAGATTCACCATTAATTTGAATATATATATATATATATATATATATATTTGGAATGCTCTCCACATCTGGAGACTTGTAGATTCACCACTTTAGTGCTTGTTTCTTAGCAAAAAATAATTGGCAAACATGGCTGTCTAGGAACAGCTTAAAAAGTAGATCAGCATTAAACTTTTTTATTTTCTTTAAAAAAAAATGATGTATATTATCAATAATGTTTTTTTAAGTATTCTATGATATATTGGATGATATATTCTTAAAAAAAATATATTAAAATATCAATATATTAGATTTATTCAGATCAATTATAATTACCTTGCCATCCTCTTAATTTAAGATATGAGATCGTGATAAAATCATGAAACTCATATCGAAACAAATTCAAAAAACTTAATTATAATGAATCGAGTATTAAAAATTTAAAATAAAAAAAACAACAACAAAAATAACTTATGCAAACCAATATTGGTGTTCAGCGCATCACCATGAATCAAGTTCTGAACATATGAAGAAAACAAATTCAAGTGATGCTAGGAAGCTTTTTATTTTTTTTATTTTTCAAAAAACATTATGAAATTACTAATAAGCAAATCAAGTTATGAGAATTTTAATTATAAAGAAAATATAGTGATTACACTGTACTAGAAAAAGTGGAATAACAAAAATCTCTTAGGCCATAATTAAGTATTTTTTTTTTTTTTTTTTTAAAGTCAATCAAGTAATTTAACCAAGCAAACAAATTATAAAAGATCGAGAAGCCCCAAAATCAATTCAAGAATGACTGCTATCAATTCAGAATGATTAATAGATCCCACAAAAAAACTCATTTACCCTCCAAGGCCTGCTTTAAGATCCTTTCTCATAAGTTTATTATACAGGCCGAGAATCCCAAAACTGAGCCTTAACAGCAATCTAGTAGTAGACTTGAAAAGCAAGAACTTCAATTTACTTGATTTTCTTGATGAAAATAGATTCACATACAGAGCTAATAACAGTAGTGGAAGATGATTCCTGGAAACCTACAAAACCAAAGCTATTAAATGCCTTAGAAAAAAAAAAGCCCTCGCTTTCACTAATGTCAGTGAATTAGCCATGTAAATACGACAAACAAATAACTGGTGAATAAGGGCAAAAACCATGTGCCACCAACCCTATTGCTGCTGCTCAAATCTGCATTATCTGGCCCCATCTGTATTGTTCCTGTTGACGCATAAATGCTTCCATTATTCACCGATAGGCTGCATTACAGAATCCACACCACATGTATCAATGTCTACTCTTCAGAAAACAAATAACAAAGTGTGTTAAGGATTTGTACAAGTAGCAAACTGTTGAACAATGTAGTGCATGTTATTTTGGGCCTGGTTATTGGCCAGAAGTAATCTTTAACCCTGTCAATAAACATGGCTTGTTTAAAAGATTTCTCTTGATTCCCTCAGGAACATTACATTTTCAGTTCTACATAATACTTTCCATAG
>Ga0325414_1005695_pt1 | contig 13184 bp, 9 predicted proteins | sample PopdelMetagenome_8_FD_206183 | JGI IMG/M metagenome (GOLD analysis project Ga0325414, IMG submission 206183) | Populus deltoides microbial communities from Bellville, Georgia, United States - Leaf-PdKOR-R3 | ecosystem: Host-associated > Plants > Phyllosphere > Phylloplane/Leaf | place: USA...
AAGGTAACTTAAATTTAAAATATACTTTTGTTTTGTTTTGAGATATTTGTTAATAATTTGATGAGGTTTTTTTAATAATTCTATCATTTTTGCTCTTTTTTTTTCAGATCTGCTAGTTCTACCAATTGTTTTTTGAATTCTTGTTATAGTGATTTTTTTTCTAATTAATTAGATATATTTTATTGGTTTGTTTTGATTATGCTTGGATTTTTTTATGTTTTATTTTGAGCAGAACCGCCAAAATTATCAATTTTTTCTTACGATATATGTTTTGATTTTAGGTTGAACCATGAATAAAATAAGAAGAATTGATTCTTTTTTTGAAAAAAAAAAGAAAAAATATTGATAACTCACAGCCTACTAAACGAGCTTTTTCAACGATAAATATTGTTAAAACAAGACTTCGCAATCGGATGGAAAATGATTTTCTTGCAAATTATTTGATTGTCTATATAGAAAAAGAAATTGCTGAAAGATTCACAATTGATATGATAATCGATGATTTCTATTATATGAAAGAACGACGAGCACAATTAAAATAAATATGTAAGAATCATTCTTTATTATTTTTTGCTTTATTTCAAAGTTTATCAAACATAAATAATGTTTCGTTTTAACTAATGTTTCTCATATACTTTGTATGTTTATATTTGATAGGTATAAAGACCAACAACATTAAAGTGATTGATATATTATGAAGATGAAATTAACTTCATTACTTTGACTCAATTTGGTTTTGCTCCAAACCTTTTACAAATGTTATTATATGTTTGTAGTAAGTTATTTGAATAAAACTAAATTATATAAATTTTATTTTATAACTCATGTATAATAAATTAAAATAAATATTATATCTTATTATATTAATTTTGACCCCCTATCAAATAATTCTAACTCCATTCCTGCACGACTCCATTTATAAAATCAAGAGGCCTGCTATAGAAACAGATTGAATGTTTTTATAATGACATGATGTATCTTCCCCATAACACAAGCAAATTAAACTAATATACAGCTTGTGCAATGCCCTTTAAAGCACATGCACAACTTGTTGATTGTCTTTAGATTCACTCGATAGATCTGATTATTTTAACATTACAACCTGTGCACAACCATTGCACAGCATCGCACCTACAGCTAGCAACAACCAAGTTGCTCAACATCACAGAAGCTCTTTTCCATAACAGTGACTTCATGGGAAGTTTGCTGTTACATGTCCGGAAATCCCAGCTGTTGTCTGGTCAATCATAGGGCTACATGGTCATGTCCCTTTTTTTCTCATAGTACTTGCTAAAAAGGGAAAAAGAGACATCGGATGGTCTATTTTTGGAAATAAAATAGAGGATCTTGCTTTGATAAAGACTTCGAAAATGAAACAAGAGACACTAACATTGGTACTGGTGAATTTTGCGGGGATTATGCAGAGAGCTGATGAGTCTTTGTTGCCGGGAGTGTATAAAGAAGTTGGTGCAGCTCTACATACAGACCCAACTGGGCTGGGTTCACTCACTTTGTTTAGATCAGTAGTTCAGTCTTCTTGCTACCCATTAGCAGCTTACCTCGCTGTGCATCATAATCGTGCCCATGTCATTGCTCTTGGTGCTTTTCTTTGGGCTGCTGCCACCTTCCTTGTTGCCATATCCTCTACATTTTTACAGGTTCCTCTTGATCTCTCTCTATCTCTTTATGTGGAGATTTTTATTTGGCTCTTTTATCTTTCTTTTTTGAGTGACATTTTATAGTTGTTCTGGATATCATAGTTGCGATTCTAAGAAACCCATTTTGGTGTGCTTTTATGGTTACATGAGAAGATCTAGCTCCAGCAAAAGGGTTGGTCTGTAAAATGGGGTTTATGAGTTAATGCCTTCTTAGGTGAAATCTTACGTGCTTGTTTGGGAAAACGATGTATCATTTTGGTGTGCATCTCGTGATATTTTTTTAGGACATTGGATTTGTACAATTATTCCACTAAAGGAATGCCACTGTACGATATTTTCACTCTACGTAAAGGCTTTTATCAACAGAGGATCAGAACCTATCAACACTTCCTAGAATGTTGGAAAGTGGACAAATCATTTGATGGGTCACACATAATCCCAAATGGTTAATTTGGTGGCTCTATTAGATTGCAATAGATTCATGTTTGATAGCAGTACATGGAAATCTGAAGTGCTATGAACTCTTTTGTCGAGCCACGCTGTTATTAGAAGGAATGGATAATTAATATAAGTTCAAAATGATGGTGCTTATTGGAGAATTTGATGAGAAAGAGCTGAATTTGTTGCCAACTCTTTAAGGAGATTGGTGCCTTTTATTCTGTGCAAATAACAGTGATAGATAACTCATGTATTTCTTTGCACGTCTAGTGCTTAATTTTGCATCTGATCGATTAATTAGGTGGCAATTTCAAGAGGTCTAAATGGGATCGGACTTGCCATAGTCATACCTGCCATTCAGTCTCTTGTTGCCGATTCGACCGATGAAAGCAATCGCGGTATGGCATTTGGATGGCTCCAGCTAACAGGAAACCTTGGCTCCATCATTGGAAATCTCTGTTCGGTACTACTAGCCACAACATCGTTCATGGGGATAGCTGGTTGGAGAGTTTCTTTCCATTTGGTTGGAATAATAAGTGTAATAGTTGGTGTTTTGGTCTATCTCTTTGCCAAGGATCCACACTTCTCCGATACTGATGGTAGAGCTAAAGATAAAACTCCTCAGACTTTTATTTCAGAGTTCAAGGACCTGATCAAAGATGCAAAGTCAGTTGTAAAAATACCAACCTTCCAAATACTTGTTGCTCAAGGTGTCTCTGGAACATTTCCTTGGTCTGGTTTATCATTCGCTCCTATGTGGTTAGAGCTTATTGGATTCTCTCATAAACAAACAGCATCCCTCCTGAACATTTTTGTAATCGGTGGTTCATTCGGTAGTCTGTTTGGAGGAAGAATGGGGGATATCCTTGCTAAACGCTTGCCTAATTCTGGGAGAATAATGCTATCACAGATAAGTGCTGGTTCAAGCATTCCTTTAGCAGGGATTTTGCTTCTGGTGTTGCCATATGATCCATCAACAGCATTCATGCATGGTCTGGTCTTTTTCACCATGGGACTCTGCACATCCTGGAATGCTCCAGCTACAAACAAGTATGTATTCCTATTTCACTTAAAGAATGTTTCTTTTTCTTTTCTTTTTTTTATGGCTTTCTTGCCTTGGGATTTGAAGGGGTGTAAAATGAGGAGAATCAAAAGCATAGAAGAAACCGTGGCTTCTCATTGATCCATCTAAGTAGTACACATGACATGCACATGAGGGAGTTGTCATCAACTGTTAGTTGCTGTTGAAACAGGACACCCGTTACTATAAAAGATGACCAGTCACAAACCATAACACATTGATCTTCGTAGTGGACTAGGTTGCTTGCCCCAGAGCAGCTTTAGCCAAAGGATTTCCCAATTTCTTGCAAAATGATATTTAACGTAAATCTTCCTTCACCTTCATTAGATTAAGATTGTAAATTTTTTTCTTAAAACTTGTAGAAAACTTTGATAGCTTGAAAAGGACCCTCGTGTAAACATTAATCTCAAAGCTTGCAATTTGCAAGCGTCAGGGATTATGCTGGCCTTATAAGTTCCAGTTTGATCTTCATTCTGCAAGCACTTGAACAGATTATTCCTGCTGCAAGCACTTGAACAGCAATTACCCTAAGCGTGGCACTTGATAAGTTCCAGTTTTCATGAATGACATTTCCTTGTGAGCATTCGAGTATGCTCTGCTGCTCCAGGTGCCTAGAGCAGCGTAAAACATATGCCGGCTTATGTTTTTTAAAGTGGAATACAGCATGCTGTGAAGTAGTATTGATGGCCATTCTAGTTCCCTACTAGTTCGATGCATAAAGTAACGATATTACAAACAGAAACGATGTTTAATGAATCTGAATTGTCTGACATGTATTTGCTCAGTCCAATATTTGCAGAGATAGTGCCAGAGAGATCTCGAACAACAATCTATGCTTTGGATAATTCATTTGAGTCCGTACTGTCTTCTTTTGCTCCCCCAATAGTTGGCATTTTGGCTCAGCGCTTATATGGCTACAAAGTTCCCAAAACATCAACGGATTCTGTCAAAGTTGAAACAGATAGAGAAAATGCTGAATCACTTGCCAAGGCACTCTTCATGTCATTTGTCATTCCAATGTCAATATGTGTTTTCATCTACTCCTTCCTCTACTGGTCGTATCCAAGAGACCGGGAGCGGGCAAAGATGAATGCGTTGATAGAATCAGAAATGCAACAAGTAGAGGCACAGGATTCTCCTTTCGGAGAAGAATACTCTCAACTACATCTTTCAGAATCAAAAGGGCTTGATGGAAAGGAAACAGCAAAAACTGATGTAGAATATGGAAAAATCGATAGGTTGGATTTCGATGATGATAGCGACGACAAGGCTCTACTTTCAAGTAAACTAACATCCTCAGATTAGGAGACTGGTATGATTAGTGGTATGTAGTGCCTGTTTGAGGATTTATTTGCACTGAGTTTTAGTAAATTTTGAGGTTTTTTTTTTTAATTAATATTTTTGATATTTGTAGATAGTTTTTATATATTAATGTTAAAAATAAATTTTAAAAAATAAAAAATATTAATTTAATATATTAAAAAAACATTTTAAAAAATAACTTCAACTATATTTCCAAACAATCTTGAAAAATCACACCCTCATTTAACACTTTCAATCGTTTACATGATGAAGGGAAACTCTCTTTTGTGATCATGTTTATTACAAAAATAAAATTAATTGGAATGTTGTTGACTGGAAATGTACCAAATTAAAACCATCTGTATGACAAAGTTGAAATCTTATTTAAATACAAGAATATAGTCTGGAACGTTGACGAAATCGCCACACGGCAAACAAGTAAACAACCACTGCTTTGAATTTTATTAGGCGGCGCATGACATTACCTGTGAGAATTCTATTCGTCCTCTCATCTGATGTGATGATCTCTGATGAAAGTTTTGGGTTTTCAGAATTTCATACGGTTCATGATCAAGAATCACATATGCTTTTCTTTGTAAATGCTTAATTAAAATTTAATTTCTGAGAAATATTTGAAGATCAGATCAAGAGGGAAATAATTAAAAAAAAAAAAGGCATAAAATATCCAATATAGACTTGAGGAAAAGGGATATAACTAAAGGCAAAAATGGTAATAAGGCTCGAGTGGCTATCAGACATGGATTTTCTTGAATGATTCCACGTAGGATCCCAAAATTCTTGTCTCGACCTCTGAATTCCGATTGGTGGATTCTGCTCTCATCCGGTCCTTCTTTTCCTCTAATAGAAATAAAATAACTTGATACTTCAGAGATCAAATCCCCCCCTGTATCAAATTATTAATCCACGAAGTCAACTCTTCTTTCTCTCTAAACAGAGGATCCTCTGTTTTCTTCGGTTCCAAAATACAGAGGACTCTGATTTCAGAGAAACTTCAACGATGAAACAAGAGACTCTGACATTAGTGCTAGTGAATCTAGCAGGGATTATGGAGAGAGCTGATGAGTCATTGTTACCAGGAGTGTACAAAGAAGTTGGTGCAGCTTTACATACTGACCCCACTGGTTTGGGTTCATTAACTTTGTTTCGATCCATTGTTCAGTCTTCTTGTTATCCACTAGCTGCTTACCTTGCTGTGCATCATAATCGTGCCCATGTTATTGCTCTTGGTGCTTTTCTTTGGGCAGCCGCCACTTTCCTCGTTGCCATTTCCTCTACTTTCTTAGAGGTTTGAGACTTTGAGTCCCTCTATTTGTGTTGTTTCTCTCTTTTTTCAAGATTTGTAAGTTGTCGTAGTTTTGAAGCTTTAGTCTTTGTTGTAAATTTGAATGCCCCCCTTTTTTTTCTAGTTTTGTCGGTGCGGTCTCTGTTACAGATTCTTCATTTTGGGTTATTTTTCATGATTTTATTAGAGGATCTATTGATAGGTTCTAATGAATTTCTTGGTGAGGCTGGTTTGTTATACTTTGCAGAAGAATAGTTGAATATGTGAATTGCTGGGCTGCCCGGATTAATCCATTTAATTGCTATATTACTAGGAATATAGGATTTTTCCATATAAAATGAGGAAATTGGGTTTGTATTCCATTGATGTCATTCTTCTTTTACACTAGTTCAAACCTTTGATGAATAAATATGGCTATTGGCCTATTACCACAACACCAGCCATAGATTGCAGGTTCAACACCAGCCATAAATTGCAGTTTCAACTTACTCTATGACTGTCCTATCTTAAGGTGAGTAATGACCTGGATTAAGAAATTTCCTGAGCATTGTTGAAATTGGGATTCAATCATGGGTATGGTTTTACGAATAGACCTTCATTATTACGACTAGAATAATGATACTGATATTAGACTAGTAAAAATGCTATTTTTCTGTGAGAAATGTAGTGAAGGAAGCTAGTCAGAAGTATTATTACATTTCTTGTTCAAGACCTTCATTATTACGACTAGAATTTTGGTATGAATAATATGATTGGCATCAAGAAGCATTTGTTGGAGAAAGTTCTCGATGAAAGAAAAATGAAGTAGTCATAGTTTTCAAGTCTTTATTAGAGATGTTGAAGTGTTATGTTGCATTCTTTCATTTGTTATGCAGATATAAGAAGACTATGAAGGTAAGCTGAACAATTTTCTGGTTTGAAAAGCGAGTCCTTGTGGTTAAATTGGATACTTTTATCAGGAATCTTTTCAGCAAGTTGTATACTTTGTAACTGAACTTGGAAGAAGCAAGAAAAAACACTCTTGAGAATATGAAGCTTGCTATTTTTGGTGGTTTGAGTCTCCTGGATGGATAATCATAAAAGAAGAACTGCTTTTCATGGCATGACCTCTTGCCTAATTTAATGTTCTCACATTTGGTTATCAGGTAGCGGTTTCAAGAGGTCTAAATGGGATTGGACTGGCCATAGTCACACCTGCCATCCAGTCCCTTGTGGCTGATTCAACTGATGAAAGCAATCGTGGCATGGCATTTGGATGGCTACAGCTGACAGGAAACCTTGGTTCCATCATCGGAGGGCTCTGTTCAGTTCTAATAGCCTCAAGAACATTCATGGGAATACCTGGCTGGAGAGTTGCTTTTCATCTGGTTGGAATAATTAGTGTAATTGTTGGTATTATGGTCCGCCTTTTTGCTAACGATCCACGTTTTTCTGATACTAATAGCAAAGCTAAAGACCAATCTCCCAAGTCTTTTATCTCAGAGGTGAAGTACCTGATGAAAGAAGCAAAGTCAGTTATAAAAATTCCATCATTCCAAATAATTGTGGCTCAAGGTGTATCTGGATCCTTTCCTTGGTCAGCTTTATCATTCGCTCCTATGTGGTTGGAGCTCGTTGGCTTCTCCCATGAAAAAACAGCATTTCTCATGACTCTTTTTGTAGTTGCTGGGTCACTTGGTGGCCTGTTTGGAGGAAAGATGGGGGATGTCCTAGCTAAACGCTTTCCCAATTCTGGGAGGATATTTCTGTCACAGATAAGCTCTGGTTCAGCCATACCATTGGCAGCAGTTTTGCTTCTTGTATTGCCTGATGATCCATCCACAACATTCATCCATGGTCTGGTCTTGTTCATCATGGGATTTTGCATATCCTGGAATGGTCCAGCTACAAACAAGTATGCATTTCAACTCATCATCTCCCTTGATTTTCATGTTCGACTACCAACAGCATTTGCTTTTTTCATCCTAGAGAGTTACAATCAACTGATAGCATGGTATTGAAATAAGATATCTGCACAAACATGGTTTCAAATATGTCTAAGTCCAAGGTTATAATTGAAGCAGCGTAGCGAAAGATGGAAAATCAGGGTATCTCGAACTCTAAATTGTAGAAAAAACCCTCTTTTCATAAATTCTGAATTCAATAATAATAATCTCTTTTTAAAAATTACATATAAACTTTAAATAGTGATTGGAACCAACTTAGTTAAATAAGATTAAATCAAATAGAATTCTTAATCCTAATTAAGTAAAGAATACAAAAATCACTAGGAAAACAATGAAAAATTAAAAAAGTATCTTCTAAGTTTAATTTGAGGATCTTTTCTATCTCGCCTAGTTACAGCAAGCTCATCCATTATAGGACTGGGTTTGTAAAACATTTTAGCAAAATTTGAGCACTATCCAATAATCGTATTAAAAGTTTATTTGTTTCCATCAGAACACTCATTTGATATGCCCAAACTTCTTTTTGAGCTTTGTCCTGTCTATTTGGTTCACGAATATATTTAGCAAACATTCCATGTCATTCTCCTTTACTTGAGAAAGACTCAACCTTGAGTCAACATTTAAATTTGAATATAGCGGCTCATCATCATAATTAGGATAAATGTCGAAAACATTGAAAGTCTTAGGAATATCCATATTTTTTTGGCAATTGACAACATAAACTGTCCTTTTATCTTGTCCATTAGAATACCCTTATTATGTTGTAAGGATCATATTTCTTCTTCTATAGCTTGTTATATGGTCCCAACTAGAAATCTCTCTGTGTAGAAATACATCGCCTTATCTCTTTTCTTGAACAATTTAGCATGATGTTGTTTATCAACAACATCTTTGTACTTATCGTTGATTTGTTGTAACTTATGTCTCATCTCAACCCGTATAGTGTATGCATTCGCAACCATCGTCTCAACAACAATGCTATAACCACCACCCTTCTAAACTAGTACAGGATCAAGTATATGCTTGGGACACAACATATACATAATTTTGAATGGTGATTTATCTATTGCTCTATGTTTAGAAAAGTTGTGTGTGAATTCTGCTTGTGCAAGTGCCACATCCCACTGCTTTGACTTGTCACCATAGATACCACAAATCAAGTTGCCAAGTGTCTGATTCATCGACTCTATTTTTCCATTTATTTGGGATGTGTTGTGCTATTAAAATTCAAGGATTAATCATACATTTTCCACAATATCTGTCAAAAGTGGTCATAAAACTTTTTTTTGTCTCGATCAGAAGGTCTTCGCCCCCTTATACAAATGAACTACCTTTTAGAAGATAAGTCGAGCAATACTAGAAGCATTGTTGGTCTTCTTGTAAGGGATAAAATATGTCATCTTTGGGAACATTTTAACTACAACAAATACATAATCCATTCTCTTTATGTATAGGGTAATCTAAGTATAAAATTCATAGACAAGCCATCCCATATATTTTTAGGAATAGCTGAAGGCATATATAAAATAGTATTTTATGCTTGCCCTTTGGCAATTTATCAAATATAGCAATTTTACATAAACTTACTAATATCCCATTTCAATTGAGGTTAATAATATATGTTATCGACAACAACAATATTCCTCTCTCATTCTAAGTGACCATCTAAGTTTTCTCCATGCAAATCCTGAATCACCTTCTCTTGTAATGAAGATAAGAAATGCAAAGTTGTTTACCTAGTATCATAAACCTATTATAAATTTGGAAATCATCAATGAGCATGTTTTGACACTTTCCCTCAACTCATTAAAATTCTCATCATGCTCTACAATTATTCCAAACAATCAAATCTAGTAATCTCTCATTTTAAATTAACTAACAAGGTTATCTTTCTACTCAAAGCATTGACAACCCTATTTTGGACTCTAGATTTTGATTGGAACTGTTGTAAGTAAATCACGCATCTCACATGCATATCATTACTAATTCAATTATATTTATATGGGAATTTCAATGCCTCATGATCACATAATAGAGCACAAATCCCTTGCTTATCAGGTAATGCTCCCATTTCCTTAGAGTCCTAAAAATAGCTTAGAATTCTTTATTGTATGTGAACCACTTTAATCTAACATGACTTAATTTTTTACTAAAGAATGTCACGAGTCTCTTCTCTCTTGAAACAATACAATTATAATTCCTACACCATAAGCTTCACATTCAACCTCAAACAGTTTGTCAAAATTTAAAAGTGCTAAAATTGAAGCGATGCTTCACTTTTCTTTAATTGAAACAAAGTATTTTTCTACCTTCTCTCCCTAGTCAAAGTATTTTTCTACCTTCTCTCCCTAGTCGAACTTTCATTTCTTCGTAGAGAACTTTGTTTTGATAAGTTCTGGATTCATCATCAACAACAATAATAATAATAATATCTTCTTAAAAATTACATACAAACTATTTAAATGATGTTTGGAATCAACCTAATTAAATAAACCTATACAAAGTATAATTATGTAGCCTAATTATGAAAAGAATCTGAAAATAACTAGGATGATGATGATGAAAAAAAAATCTTGTAAGTCTAATTTAAGGGCTTCTCATTCAGCTAGTTACATCAAGTTAATTCTCTATAGAATTGGGCTTGGGCTTGTGGAATATTTTGACAAAATATGAGTAATATCCAAAGATAGAATTAAAAGTTATGTATGTTTTCTTCAAAAAACTAGTTTGACACCTCAGAAATTATTTGAATTTTTCCTTATTTTTCTAGTCCATAACGTATCCTCGGACATTTAATGTCAATATGATTTGCATCAATGCTTATGGAGAATAGTTATGATTTTGACTAATACGTTCTAGAGGCCACGAGTGTAGATCGGTAGATACAAAAATCCAGTTTGCAATTAGCATTTGATAATACAAACTCGTGAAGATATTATTTAATTTGCAGAAACCCAATTCCATTATATAACCTTAGCTTTTTTTCATCACCACCTTTGGTAGTCAGGTTTAAACTGCTTAGAATTAACTACTTCTCTGTCATGGTTTCGACAGCCATCTATAAATTACACACTGCTGATATTATTAATAGAAGAAAAGATGTATTTAATGGAGCTGTCTAGCGCAATCTTCAACTAGTTTTTCCACTTCTATTGATTTTATGTTTTTCTGTTGTGCATACAATCATCATTAAAATAAAGAAATATATATTGTTATATGGCTAAGAACTGCAAAGAATTATGGTCTGGATCTTGATGACAAATTTCTCTTTAAGCATTCAAACCCCTAATGTTGCATCCAGTAGCATGTCTTCCGCTGCTGCATAAACTACTTGGTATTGTTCATGTGCTGTGAAGTCATGGGGACTGATCCCTTGAAGCATTAGATAATGAAGTTAGAGTATATATTCCCACGTCTAATTTGTATTATATTATATGTATAACTGGTGTTATAGTCCAATATTTGCAGAGATAGTCCCGCAGAAATCTCGAGCGAGCGTCTATGCTTTGGATCGATCATTCGAATCTGTGCTATCTTCATTTGCTCCCCCTACAGTAGGGATTTTGGCTCAGCATGTTTACGGTTATAAAACTCCCAAAAAATCATTAGACAGTGTCAAAGTGATAACAGACCGAGAAAATGCTGCATCGCTTGCAAAGGCACTCTACACAGCAATTGGCATTCCAATGGCATTATGTTGCTTCATCTACTCATTCCTCTATTGCACGTACCCAAGAGACCGGGATAGGGCAAGGATGACTGCTTTGATAGAATTAGAAATGCAACAATTAGAGGCAGATGATTCACCTTTGAGAGAAGAACACACTCGCTTGAATGTTTCAGAAACAAACGGATTGGATGGAGAGGAAAGAACCGAAATAGACATCAAGAATGGAAACAATGAGAGCATTGATTTTGATGATGATGACGAGAAGGCTCTACTCTATCGTCAGCTAACACTCTCAAATTTAGCAGACTGACGAACCTGTCAGGCGAAAGCTGTGTTGCTGTTACATGATATACTCAGCTAATCGATATATACAGAAAAAAGTTACATTAAAACAACACTCATTTTGTATTCATTCATTGATTTGATGCTAGCTTGTGTTTCATCACCAAATTTGATTCCTCAAGCTCTGCATTTTTCTGGCATGAAAGTTGGGCACGTTTTTCTTGTCTTCAAATGACTTAAACTGTTCAATCTCTTTCAGCAACTTACTTGTTTGTGAATAATTGCAACAGCTTAAAGGAGGATCTATCATTTTAATATAAGTAGGGGTGAGAAAAAAATCAAAATATCAAGAATATCAATAAAAATTAACTTATCATGATTGAAAATTTTAAAATTTAACTCCATTCGATTTGGTTTTTATTCGGGATGTAAGGAAAAAAAAAAAAAAACCAACTTCCCTTTCTCTCTTTGCACCCTGCCTCTTCAAAATCTATCTTTTTATTTGTGTTTGTACAAAAGTACTTGTTAACTATCTAGTAAGTGGTCTAGTGGCAAGAGCTTGAGATCGAGAGGTTTGTTTTTCTTGTGGTCTCTATCTCGAGTCATGTGATTGCTAATATAATAGTCACTGGAAGTTTACATGGTCATTAACTTCAGGACCCATAAGATTAGTCAAGATACGCGTATGCTGGTTCGAACAACCACGTTAATCCCAAAAAAAAAAAAAAGTGCTTGTTTGTTATATGTTGCACTTGTATTTCGCCAGCAAAAGCCCCCTTATCTTTCCTCCCTTCTTCCTCATCTTTACTCTCTCATATTCCTTTCCTCTCTTGCAAACTTTCCTTCGGAATTTTTGTTTCCTTCTATTTTTGTTGTTGCAAACCGAGTTGAATTCAATTTGGGGTAGATCCAATTGAAAATGATGATATCCCTTTGATTTCCTTCACCTGCACACGTCATCTTCAGGTGTGTTTGAGATTGAAGTGTAGTGAAGTATCATTGACTTATTTTTAATAGAATCCACAAAAAAACAAAAAACATATATTTTTAATTTTTCATATGTCACGATTTTTAGTTATAATTTAATCTGAAAAACAAGTTATAATTTTTAAAAAAATATATGTCACGATTTTTAGTGAATAATCATAAGTAAAATTTTAAAAAACTTGTGTATATCATATTCATAAATAATTATTCATATAACAATCACTAATATTACTATAAAATATATAATCACTAATAATTTTAAAAAACTTGTGTAATAAAAATAAAGTTTTAAAAATTGAAACATAAACAATTAAAATTACAGGACCAAATCAAAAACTTGATAGATCAAAGTATATTTTCTTACTGCCTCGGTGAAGATCTACAAGAAAGGTCCGACTGTTTTAGTTATAGTGATAACGTGTTGATTTTCTGATTTCGGTAGGCCCATTGATTTAGATAATATACTAAAAATCATTAATCTGACTTTAATTAAGTCTGGTTTGCAAATTAAGCCCAT
>Ga0325414_1005696_pt1 | contig 13184 bp, 6 predicted proteins | sample PopdelMetagenome_8_FD_206183 | JGI IMG/M metagenome (GOLD analysis project Ga0325414, IMG submission 206183) | Populus deltoides microbial communities from Bellville, Georgia, United States - Leaf-PdKOR-R3 | ecosystem: Host-associated > Plants > Phyllosphere > Phylloplane/Leaf | place: USA...
TGCAGGCATCAAAATGGCACTGCAAAGACATGCTAATGAATGCAAAAGATAATGCTTATTCAGTTGAACATGTTTATATTTCACATGCTCCTGCAGATATTAATTTTACGTAGTTCTTTCTTTTTTTCCATTTAAATAATATTTTTTTTATTCTATTCTGGTAGATAATATATATATATATATATATATATATATATATATATATATATATATGAACAAATATCATCACAAAACCTAATGCTTAGAGATAAAATAATTAAGTAGCAAAACACCTGTCCTACCCTTATTCGTGAGAGTGCGACGCCGCGACGACTCTTAACGGACGGTGTCCTGGAATGGTTTTTGGTTTGGTTAGGGAGTCACCATTTACTATTACGGCTACTAAAAACCCTAATTGATTATTTAGAGATTCTAGAAACGAGACTAGTTGCGTAAAGAAAAGATATTAACATTCTTAATATAATTATTTTTTTAGGTTTTGTTCGACAAACTCCCATATTTTTTTTTAATAAAACAACTCAAAAAAGGCCTATTTAAAAGGTGTTTACCAAACACATCCTTAAACCAAAAGACCCTTAACAAAAAAAAATTACAAACCAAACAGGGTATAAACCCTTTGACCCAGATTGTTTTTACCCGACCTGACCGGGTCGACCAATCGGATTGACTTGACTGGGTTGACCTAAAATCTTCGGTTCGACCATAAACAAAACCAAAAATCATGGTTTAACTTGAAAACAACCCATAAACAAAACCAAAGAAAAAAAAAGATTAAACACGCAAACAAATACAAAAACTTAAAGAATCTTGAACAAAATGGATAAAAAAAAACAATAAAGAACACTAAGAACATCTAAAATAAACTTAGCAACATGAACTAAAATCCAAACCGGATTTGTTCAAAACAAAAGCACATATATATTGGAAATCATACAAGGAACAATAATCTAACATCCAAACTCTTCAATTTTCACTTAAAATTCACAATTTTAATCCTAGACTTGAAACTCATTCTGACAAAAATCATAAATTTTAAGTGAAAATTGAAGTGATTGGATGCTAGATTTATGACACCCTTGGAAAGGGTCGTCGCAATGTTGCGCTCTCACATATGAGGGTACGACATAATGACGACTCCACTAGGGATCCTTGGACTAGGCTTTGTTTTGTTTGTTTATGTTGTGTAAAGATTGATGTTTGTTTATTTTTAAATTATGAATTGTTTAAGAGCCTTATCATGCATCGGTAATTTTTTTACGAGGGCACATGCTGTGAAACTTCAAGTTAGGTGAGGGAATAACTAGACTTTTAGTCAAGGTTTAAGTTTGTGTAAACCTCAACTCTTTGAGAGCAATAATAACAAAGATATTGAGCTTGTTGAATACAAAGAAAATCTTGCCATGACCTGTATTGATGAGGAATCAATTTCATGGAAGTATGAATCATGGAGGATTACAACGGAAAATAATAAAACAAAAGGCATTCAATAAACATAGGGGTTTAACAAGAAAAAAACTCCATGTAAGTCCTTTGGCCTTGTACAATACTGATATTGTGCTAATAAGAGAATATTTTTCTGACATGACATTTTTCAACCTCAAGACCGAAAGTATTGATGTGCTGCGATTAGAGAAGGGTTTTACTCTATTTTAATTCATCTTTATTACCAAGAAAAAAGCATGGTCGAATATAACATTAGAATTACTCAGCCTTCAAACAATTACCCCAAGACACCATCCTCTAGGTGGTACACCAGACCATCCTTAGTAGAACTAGTGATTGAAAACGCTGGCAAAACACAGATATTGCTAGAGAAGTTAGTCCAAGAAGGATGTTGAATTGTCAATCATTTTGTTATATGACTTTGTTATTCTGTTTATGAGTATGTTTTTCATTTATTGAGATCATATCTCATCCTTTTAATGAAATATGTTTTTTCTTTGTCTCATAATTGTCTTGAAATAAAGAGATGCTTTTTTCAAAGGGTATTTTGACAAAATATTTTGTTCAAACTCCAACATGCGAAGTTAAGGCTAACCAATCCTGAAAAATTAAAAGAGTTTTCATACCAGAAATGATTCGATGTTTGTTAAAATGACATAATAACTAATATAGGGAGACCAAACAAATTTTAAACTCACCTAAAAAATTGAACCACACACCATGAAGCTAAGTTTTAGCGGTATGCATAATGACATGTAATGAATTCGTTAGTTATGGACTTGCGAATCATGGTTCTTTGTAAATCCAAATCATTATGTTGGACCATATCAAAATTTATCGATCCTTTCACAATTCTTAAAATATGTATCCCTTGTAGTCTTAATTTGAGCTCGGCGGAATATTTATTAAAAAAAAAAACCCTGATATGGATCACAATCTACACTAGGGGTAAGTGAGAGATTTTCTGGAATCAATGGTGAAGGAAATGCTGGAAATACAAAAGATTAAGAAAGGGCTAAAAGTAGAAAAAGCCTTAGATAGGAAGGGCAAAAGAGATTTTAAATGAGGAAAGGCATAACAAATGCCAAAAATTGATGATTGGGGGCATAAGTGAAAGAAAAAGAGAAAGAAAATAAAGAGAAAGAAAAAACTAAAGGGAAAACACACCTAAAAGATCGAAAGATAAGAAAGTTTGAAATACCATGTCTTTTAGTATCTGTGATAGAACCTCATGTTAAGAAAAATGTGATTGAGATTATTGTATTTTCAAATGATTAGGTAAAAGATAGACTATCCATTAAATGAAGAGTTGGAATTGCTTTATGGCCTCTGTTAAGACAATAAAGAGAAGAAAGAGTATCATGAGATGAATGATTAGTGATGAGCTTTAGTGTTCTTTTTAAGTTCGAAAGTGACAATAAAAGAAATGACATGGTTATGAAGCTTACTGAACCATTGATTAATTGAGGTAAAGACTCCTAATGAAATGAATGATATGGTTATATGATGTGAATCTTGTGATCACGTGGTCACACAACCCACATGCAGAAACACCAATTCATAGAAAGCCAAGTAAATAAGGTTTGATAGGAGTGCGATATAAAGAAAACTTGTACCTAGGCACCAGCACTATTGGAAACGAAAACTCCCACCCAATGAATATTGATTCACAAATGAGAAGTATAAGGATGATGTCACGAAGCTAGTTGTTCTTCAATAAGTCATTCTCAGTTTTTTAAAGAACCATTGAATGGAGATTATCTCACCAACACAAACACAAACACAGAAAGTATGAAAAACAATAAGTTTTATTAATCTGAATTGTCTAACTTACATGTCTGATTATGTCTTTATTTATACTAACTCTAGACTTAAATAAACCCTAACGGACCCCCCCTTTAGTGGATTTATATGAGACCCTTTTACAATTGACCCAAATAAGTAATAATAACCCAAAGACTAAGAAGAAAATAATAAAAATCCAAAAATTACTATCCTAAATATGCTAGAATTAGAATTGTCACCATTAAAACATCGCAAATAGACTAGGAAATCTGATGTGAAGGTAGAATTAATTCTGAAGTCTTCTTTCCTTGTTGTAGCTAGGATGGATAAGGAATCCTTGTAAGAAAAGGATTCTGAAATATTTTATGAATCCTTACCACACTTAGAAACTATATTGTAGCCCATTAAAGATCTTTATAGAATTAGGAGATTCCCAAAACAAGCTGTTACATCCTTTTAGAAAAAGAATCCTAGCCAAATAGGAAGTCCACAAGTCAAAAGGAAGTAAATAACAAAATTCATACAGCCTTTGTTGACCATTATTTAAATGCCTTCCCGAACTCTGATTGACCTAAAATGTTTACCCAAGATAGGAAAACATGTCAGGAGACTCCATGTAAAATTTTAGCCCGATCCAACAATCGGATTGAGAATTATGACTATTATCGTAAAACTAGACAGTTGCGCATTTTATATCAAAATCCGAATCTGATTGTTTTTTTATTGCCCGAATCGTATCATTCCCTTTGTAACAGTCTCAGATTGTAAACTCAAAATATATTATATTTATTCGTAGTTACCAAATTTATATATATATATATATATATATATATATATATATATATATATATATATATATATATTCCCAAAATTTTGGCAGAGTTTCCTTTGTATTCTTTAGATACCAAGTTATCAACTCAATCATTTCTCAACCTGTAACATCAATCACAATATTCGTCCCATCATTTGAACTTCAAAAACTCAAGCATATTTCAATATCTCAATTCTATTTTCTATAGAACACTATAATAAAACTAATAAATTCTTAACATGTATTGTCTCTTTTTTTAAGTATTTGTGCTCAAATATATATACAACCAACCACAATTCAACTTAATAATAATAATAACATTATAAATTACATCATACACAAGATAACAAGTTAAACATTACAATTTTAGATATGGAAGTATATTACAACAAAATATTAGTTCTTCCAATTACATTAATCACATAACAAAATTATATATCCAAGCATCTACTTTCCAGATCGAGAGTGCAATGTACCTAAAAACATAATCGCATTAAACATAATTAAAACAATTGCACATTTCAATAAGTAATTGATTAAGGACTAATTATTCATATACATTAAAGTGACTTTCATATCATAGAATAAATTGTCTTATTTTCTTTTTGAAGTTTTTAATTTCATAAATTCTCTTCTAGACATAGGGATAAATCTACTAAATTAAAAATATCAAGAGTGTTTCCCACAAACCAGCATATTTAACTTCAAAGTTTTACAATTAATCTATTTTACATTGAGTGATTATCCCATTAATTTGTAAATTAATTTTCTTTACATGGCCATTCAACCAGGCATAAATTCCAGTAATCAGGAAATGATCTTCAAGGCTTGCCCATTCAGTAGGGCATCATTTCCAGTAACTGCCCATTCACCAGGGCATTATTTCTAGTAACCAGGAAATAATATTTCAAGGGTTGCCCATTCACCAGGGCATTATTTCCAGTAACCAGCACTAGAATTTACAATCTATAAAATTCCTTCTACAATTATAAAAAAAAATATAAAATAATTAATTACTCCAAGATATCGAACACCTACCTGGTGTCTGTGCGTGTGAAGAGGTCCCTTGTTGCTGATTAGGTCCTGCGGCCTCCTCTGTATCAACAAAAATTACTTTATCACTGTTTATTCATTCGAACCGGTAAAATTCTAATACCTATTACATATTCTTTGATTAAATCCAACACTCTTAATTAAGTTTAATTGACTTTTAATTCAAGGAGGACGAAACCCTCCTTTTTAAAACATTTACTTATTTTTTCACAAAAGTCCCTATACAATTTAACCTATCAACATCAATTGTCTTCAATTTGGTAAGATTCCTTAATAATATTATTTAAACTCCATTCTCTAATTTTTCTTCTCTATTTAGCCAAAAACTCCTCAAATATCATTTAAACTCCATTCTCTAATTTTTATTCTCTATTTAGCCAAAAAGAACCTACGGAAGGAAGTGAAGATTTTTCTTTTCTCTTTGAAAAATTCTTACTCCATTCATATAATAATACTTATAAACCTTCATCTTCCCATATTTTCCAAACAATTGTATTAAACCTCAAATCCCCTAAATTATTCCTCTTCTGGCCAAATATTCAATTCAAATGAGGAAAAATAATTTTTGTTTCTTTTACTTAAAATTAAACACTTACCCAATCATAATTCATGCTTTCTAACATGGTTCAAATGTAATTTGCATCATTCCTATAAATTATAACATAAATCCACAACTTCACATAATCATAATTTTGCATAATCCTTCATCAAACATAAAATTAAAGGAATTAATCATTTGGAGCATGTTATTTACCTCACTTTGATAAGGATTTGAGGAAAGAATGCAAGAAAAATCAAGTTTTTTTCTTCTCCCTCTTCAAACCCTAGCTTGAAATCCTTCCTCCAATGCACTTACCACCTTAAAATCAACCCCCTCTTGATGTTTAATTAAGTTAATCACTCTAATTACTCACTTTAATTAGTGAAATCAATGAGAATTTAAGTAGAAAAATAACATAATTCTTCCCCCTCTCTTTTTTTAAAGCTCATGGCTAAAAGAGAAAAAATGGAGCATTTATAGTCTAACTTTTACCTATTTACACATTGGCCCCTATTTCTTCTCATTTCTATTTTTGTCACTCAACTCTTCTTTTTACTTAATTCTCACCATAACATCTTATATTTTATTCTATTGTATCCAATTACAATACTTGAAATCCTTTTATTTAATTTATTCAGTACTTTATTTATTTTATTGAGATTATAATTTAGCGGGTTTTCACACCCTTGCTCTTCAAGATGATTCATCCTCGAATCACCAACAAGTTTGATAGACAATTTCTTAATTATTTCAGTCGTTGGAGTTCTTTTCTTGCACATAATTGCCTATAACAACATTGTATGAATGTAGTTCCTGATAATAATTTCAAATAAGCATGTCTTCCCATCCACTTACGTGTATATTTTTGAATGATAACCATTGTTGTCCTCTTTCATTTGTTATCCCTTTGGCGCTGAATTGAAGTTCTCCATTCTTCACATTCTTTATTTGTTTCTTTATAAACATTTGCAAGTCGGGTCGTTCAGCCTCACGCTCTTTATCTAACATCATAAAAGCATTATGAGCATAAATATTTGAAACTCATAACCTCTGTTTCTCTTCCTTACTCATATTGAATCTCCTCAAATCAGCCCACCTTGGCTTTTCAGCCCTACTACCACTATTTGCTTTCGGTTCAGCCCTAACCTTCCTCATGTCTTGGGTGTTTGTGCTAGCCTCATTGCCACGTCTCTCCACCCGATCAAGTCTGTCACATATGTTCCCCATCACAAAATTCATCATCTCCATCATCTGCGTCATGGCTTGCATTTGGAACTTAAGTTTTCCCTCGGGAGGGGGTGGTGTGTTGTTTTGATCTAACATGATAGTACCTATAAAAATTGGTTAGTGGTAAAAACAATATCCTCACATCACTCGTGTTTCACTCAAACACTCTTAATATCCTCACATGCTCACACCTCTCGTCTCACCTTCTTGCGGTTCTTACAGAACTCAAACCAACACCAAATAGAACCAACTTGGCAGCACAATCCAAATATGTATATATGACTCAAGAAGCAATAAAAACTAGAAAACAAGCAAAATAAAATTGCGATGATAGTCTCATGAGTAGTAAGCAAATCTATCCGAAAATATGAACAAAACTGAAGACTCGAATAAAAACAGAAATGAAATATGTGAAATGATGAAACAACACCCAAATATGTTGGATATGTTGAAAATATACTGTAAGAAATGAAAACAACAGAAAGAAAGCGAATTTCAAAAGTTGACGCAAAATAGACCCGTTTACGATGAGTTATGTCTGAATCTAGAACCTAAAGTAAATGATGTCCAATTGAGCTAAAATTTTAGATATAGTGTGATTTTAACCCAAATAGATAGAATATAAACTTTGAGCAATTTACAATAAGGTTTGATATGTTGACGCAAAAACGTTATAAATCAAACCTAATTAGACCCGAAATTGAAAACCAAAGCAAATGATATCCAATTGACTCTAAAATTAATATTTGGTGTGATTAAGACCCCAATAATTAGAGTATTGAATTTGAGCTAATTCTAAGTTGATTTGATCTAATTTTCCCTTGTTTATTTTCTTGCAGCAGAAACCAATAAACATCTTTCTGAACGACTTTTTTTTCTTATTTTTATGCTACTGATATATTTTGGACAATAATAGAATGAAATGACAAAAAAATATTATTTTTTTAATATGCCGCAAATTCTAGGAGAAGAAGAAATTGGACACTAAGGAATTTTTGTGGAAACAATAAGAAACATAAATTTCAGAAGGATATAACATGATTCATGGAGCCAAGCTCTAATATCAAATGATGCGAACCCCATGATCACATGGTCATGCAACCTACACGTAAAGACACCAATTTTCAAAAAGCCAAGTAAATCAGGTTTGATAGGAGTGCGACACAAAGATAACTTGTACCTAGGCACCAATACTATTGAAAACAGAAACACCCACCCAACGAATAATGATTCATGAATGAGAAGTATAAGGATGATGTCATGAAGCCAATTGTTATTCGATAAGTCATTTTTAGTTTTTTAAAGAGCCATGGAAGGGAGATTATCTCACCAACACACACATACACAAAGTACGACAAACAAGAATTTTTATTAATCTGAATTGTCTAACTTACATGTCTAGTTATGCCTTTATTTATACTAACTCTACACTTAAATAAACCCTAACGGACCCCACTTAGGTGGACTTATATGAGGCCCGTTTACAATTGACCTAAATAAGTTATAATAACCCAAAGAGTAAGAAAAAAATAATAAAAATCCGAAAATTACTATCCTAAATATGCTAAAATTAGATTTTTCACCATTAAGAAGTTCCAAATAGACTAGGAAATCTGATTTAAAGGTAGAATTAATTCTGAAGTCTTCTTTCCTTGTTGTAGCTAGGATGAATAAGGAATCCTTATAAGAAAAAGATTCTGAAATATTTATGAATCCTTGCCACACTTGGAAACTATATTGTAGCCCATTAAAGATCTTTATAGAATGAGGAGATTCCCAAAACAAGTTGCCACATCCTTTTAGAAAAAGAATCCTAGCTAAATAGGAAGTTCACAAGTCAAAAGAAAGTAAATAATAAAATTTATACAACCTCTATTGACCAGTATTGTGGTGCTTTTCCAAATTCTGATTGACTTGAAATTATAACCTAAGGTAGGACAACATGTCAGGAGACTCCACGTACAATTTCAGCTAGATCCAACGGTCGGATTGAGAATTATAATTATTGTCGTAAAACTAGATAGTTACGCATTTTTTGTCAAAATCTGAATCTGATTGTTTTTTCATTGCCTGATTCGTATCATTATATGTCATTTCTTTTATAAAGACATCAAAAGAAATAAAGTGAAGTGAATAGTTGATGATGCTCCTATGTCATTGAAACCCTCAAATACCTTTTAAGCGTATGAATTTTCCTTTCTCTCATAGCTATGAGTCATAACCTGTGTTATGTGCTTTAAAAGCCCTTTTTAATCAAGCACGCGTTTTGAATCGATAAATAACGCTCTCAAAACATGAAGAGCTTTTCTATAAAGGTCATGGCTTCACTAACTATGTTACTAGTTATTATGCATGCTGATAAAATGGTTACTAAAAAGAGACAATCTTTCTTGATAGAACCTCGAGTTTTGACTTGAACCTCTTGCAGTTGAAATTCACAGAAGATCACCTCATCATGTACCATCAAATGATATAACTAAAATAAGAGATTGAAATTAACACAAAGAACCATAAAATAGCCAAACAAATGTTTTAATCTTACATCAAGTCAATTTATGTTTTTAAAATGCGAAATAGTCAAAGAATTGCATGTATGGAATGACGTGTGTTGGGTCTTTGACCAAGTTAATTTTCAGAACATACTTTGAAAATTGACATCCCTTTGGTTTCATTTCAACAATGAGATAGGGATGGGCATGATCTTTAAAAATCCATGGTTAACTATTGAGGAAAAGGCGATTGTGTAAATGCAGGTGGTCCATTGATGGGTCTCATAAAATCCTTTATGAAGATAATACAAAGCCTAGTCAAATTGGTGGATAATGCTTAGATTATAAAAGAAAAGTATAGTTTAATTGGAGGCAACTTCGTGGTTGATTGACAATCCAATATGACACCGACACTAGAAAACCTTTTGATAATTGTTAGCATGATGCACACAGCTAATCAAATGACAATTTTTGAAATAATCCAAAAAGTGAATGATTTGTTAAACTTTTTCGTGAAAAAGCAAGCAATACCACACTTGGTGGCATGGTCAAGCATAATAAACAATGAGAGCAGTAATCATCGTGACAGCCCAAGATGGGCACTTACATTCGAGTAGACGATTAACATATGTTAAACTCAAATGAGCCGGTGAATCATAAAACAAAGGCACCTTATGATAATGGAGCATTAATGAGGGGTTATATGTATGCAATGCATAAATGTTTTTGAATTTTTTAGGAAAAAATTGTTGATGAAATAAAGCAAGATTTTGATGAATTTAAGTTAACAAAGAAAGAATCTTTGAGCTATAATAACAAGGAAATTCATTTAAACCCTGCAATTAGGAAAGAAAAAAGAGAACCCTATTATTAGATAATTCTCAAGAAAAAGAGAAGATAAACCTTGTCATCAGGAAGAGTCTTCAGGTCAACCCTATAATCAGGAAGCACTAAGTTCAAACCCTGCAATCGAGAAGTATCAGGTCAGCCCTACCATCAGGAAGGATAAGTCGACCCTATAATAAGGAAGTACCAGTTTTTCAACCCTATAATTAGGAAGTATTAGGTCACCTCTACAATCAAGAAGCACCAAGTTCAAATCCTGCAATCAGAAAATACCAATTCAACCTTGACTTCGGGAAGGATAGGTTAACCCTATAATCAGGAAGCACAAAGAAATTCAACTTTGTCATCAGGAAATCTAGTTAACCTTATCATCAAGAAAAGTCCACACGTCAACCCTGCAATAAGAAATCACCAGGAAAGTTTAAGGAGAACTTGATCAAACCATAATTAAGAAGAAAGAAAAGGAAGAACTTCACCATCATGAATCCTATTTTTTAAACCCTCCAATCAGAAAGAAAAGTGAGAAGAACCCTACAATTAGAAAATTCTAAAGAAAAGAAGAAAGTTCAAACTCTGTTAACAGGAAAAACAAGAAAAAGCATACCATTGATAATTTGAGTTTTGGGAATCCTGTCATCAGGAATCTCAATTTTCAATTCTACAATCAAAATGTTTTGGATTAAATCAACATAATTAAAGACACCCTCAGAAAATTCTAGTTGAAAGGGATCTTTGAGATTTAGGATTTTAGGTCAAATAAGCTGAAAAAAAAAGACAGTTATGTAGGAGAATAGCTATGAGAATACGGTTCTCCTAGCAGACAAAGATTTTGGTTTTGGATAAAGGAAATCACCAGACTGGGATTTCAAGTTGACCGAGCTATAGATAAAGATTTTAGTTCTAATTAAAGGGAATCATAAGATTAGGATTTAAGGTTAACTGAGTTACAGACAAAGATTTTGGTTCTGGTTAAGGGGAATTGTCATAATCTATTTTTGGGTTATATCCTCTAATTTTCCTTTTAAAAAAAAACAAAAGCAATAATAACAAGTAGACTAGCAATTTGACAAAACTTGGCTGCGGAAGGTTTCAGATATACATAGAAAAATCAAGTTGGAGTTTTGAATGAAATTGGGAGCCTTATCATACCCCATTGTACTCAAGACTAGAGAGATAATACAGATTTAAGGTTAAATTAAATAATTGTTGGATGAATCTGCATAAACATTAAGTCCGGGGACATAATTTGATTTTTGATAGGCTAATTTGATTTAATTATACGCCAAATTAAAAGTTTAATTGTGTTTAAGAATTAATTTGGGTCAAATTAAATGATTTAATTAGGTGCAAGAACTTAATTATACTTTTAATGAGTCAAATTAATTTTATTAGAAACTTAATTGGTGAAAAATTAAATCTCGGAGCTCAATATGAGCTTAATTGAGAAGATTGAAATTTTAGAGGATCAAACTTAATTTTTACAAAGTTAATTGATTGAAATTAAGGGTAAAATTGCAAGAAAATTAGAAGTTTAGGGTGGTCAATTAGGGGTTAAATTAACAAAATTCACAGTCAATGACTTTTTGAAAAAGGCGGTAAACTTCGGGGACTTATTTTGATTGAAGAGAAGGGTGAAATTGAAGAAATTAAAAGTTTAATGGTCAACTGAGGGTCAATTTGCATAAATCCAATACAAAGGATCACAATGAAAAAAAAACTGAAATTTAGGGCTAATATTAAAGTTTAGGGAGGGCAAAATTGCATAAAATCAAAAGTTTGGGGTTAATTAGCGATGCAATTAAAAGAAATCAAAAGCTAAAGGACTAAATTGAATTTTGGTTGAATCCCTAAATTAAAACTCTAAAAGCCAAAACAACGTCGCTTTATTTAAATGAAATGACGTGTTTTGACTAAACAATACAAAAAAATTTCTTGGGTGGCTATTTTTTTTTAGAGAATTTAATGTTTCATCTCTTAACCAAACTAGATAAACCCTACACTACTATGATGGTCTGATATTATACTACACCCCAATGCAATCCTTGTTGACTGGTTGCCCTTAAAGCCGTTATGGCGTCGCCTAAAAGAGGCCAACTCGACCAGCTTTAGCAGCCCAATTTTAAAAGACCATGATGACACCTTTGACCCAACAATTATGATCTTTCCCACCTAAATCAAGGGCCAAGATTGGTCCCCAATGAAGAAAAATGCCCCTCTTCCACCCCCTTATAAATAAGGGTGGATTCTAGGTATTGAGCAGGAAGAAATGAGAGGTTAAAGTTGGAGAAAAATCAACTGTCCCCTCAATTCCTATTTTTCTTCTCTTTGCCAGTTTTCTTCCATTTCCTTTGTTGTGTGCCTCCACCACTAGCCACACGCTAGACTTCCCAGCACCACCAGGAATGCCACTAGCAAGTCTTCTTCTTCTTCTTCTAGTACCTCGGTGGCTATTACATACAGAATTCATTCTACATGCAATGACAAAATATAATTAACATAGGCCGACCTGGATCCATTTAAGCTCAACCTAGATGTTTGTGCTGAATCCAGCCCAACATAAAAGGAAACGAGGATAGAGGATTGTTAGGTCATCAGTCGGCCCAACCTGACTTGACCGGGTTAAAAACAATATTAAAATATTTTAAAAATTCAAATTTTTCAAAGGGCATTTTTAAAAATTTTATAGGCCCCTCACATGTTTTTATAATAATTTTGCATAATATCACATTGTAGACTTACATTGTAAAATACAAACCTAGTATTAAAAGTATCTGATTTTCTCTAAAATTTCAAAAAAAAAATATGAAAATTTTAAAATAAACTTTCATTTCAAAAACAAAAAAATATGTTTGGTTTTCATGCACAAGCCCAAGTCCTAAAAGTTTTACATGCATATTTTATATAATAAAAAGGATAAAATAACCTTTTTATCATGTTTTAAGAAATGCGAAAATAGATATCATAATTGGTTTATGATTATCCATTAGAA
>Ga0325414_1005697_pt1 | contig 13180 bp, 10 predicted proteins | sample PopdelMetagenome_8_FD_206183 | JGI IMG/M metagenome (GOLD analysis project Ga0325414, IMG submission 206183) | Populus deltoides microbial communities from Bellville, Georgia, United States - Leaf-PdKOR-R3 | ecosystem: Host-associated > Plants > Phyllosphere > Phylloplane/Leaf | place: USA...
GGAACTTGATTTGTTGTCAACATAAGTTAACATCATGAATACCTGATAAAATTTATAAGTATGGTATTAAGTAAATAAGATGATTAATATGATCATGTTGATAATTTATAAAGAGTTTATACTTTTCATATCTCTAATACTATTAGTGGATCTTCTAACATTGACATTTGTTTTTATCATTCTTTAATCTTCACATTAATCTTACATCTCAAAGTCCTCTTTAACTCATCATCACCATCACCATCATCATCATTGTTGTTGTTATTTATAATTTATATAGTTCACCTCCTTGTGGTTCGACCCCGGTCTTGCCAAGTTATTTATTATTTTGACACTTCTGCACTTCGGATAAGACATCAACTCTTTGATTGTGTCAATTGGCATTAGAACGGTTAGGTTTTTAACCTAATAAGATACAAACTTTTTTACTGAGAAGGACTTTTCTTCAACTTTAAATAGATCAACAGTTAGAAAACACAACATTTCCTTAGTTTGTATTAGATAAATAAACAATACAGTTTACCTCAGGTAAGGTGTATTATGGGTGCTAATACTTTAATTTTATGCAATCAATCCCCTTCTCCAGACTCTAAGACCAATTAGGGTTTCTAGTGATCAAAATACTAGGTGGCGACTCTCATTCCCCCTTTTTTACAAATAAATGACAAGAATTCCTTGTCTTTTCCACCCATGTCGTTCATGACTATCCCAATCCGGGAGAATAAGTGTTGCAACACCGCACACTTGCAACATATATGATAAAAAGAAAAATAGATGATCACATAATCGAGTTCAATTAATAAAAAGAAAAATCACCGCTAAACCCATGAACCGGGACAATACTTCTAATTTGTATGTATAAAGTTATGTAGTACTATTTTGTTAAAACTTTAAGTAGTAATTTGAAATTTGGAATCTTCATTATGCTAATGTATGAATGCATTTATGATGGTTAATTAATGGTTATCTCTTAATTTTAAAAATAAAAAACTCCCTGGGATTCTTCTCATTTTTATAACTTGATAATTGTGATTTTTTATGTTAAAAGTTTGGGGTGTTATAGTTTGAGACTTAGAATGATTGGAATGTGCAAGAATAATAAATACAAGATGTGTACAAATAATTTGTTGATAACTTTGAACCTTCCAGTATAGGGGAGACTCTGCCAAAATTTTGGTAGAAATTTCAATAAATTTTGTATGAGTTAAACAAAGAAAATAAAGTAAAAAAAATTACCATGTTTCCTTTTTTCTTTTTTCTTTTTTATGATTGATGTGTTGGTTTCGAAAATGGGGATGTTACATTTTTGTATTAGAGCTTGTATAGGGTTTAAGATATTGAAATGAAAACCTTATGATTGTTGGATTATTTCATGATGGTACAGACGAGAAAATGTTTGGCTACTAATCCCTTTTTAGTGAGGAGGAGAGATCAGGATACGAGATTTGCTGATAGGTAGCGGGAGGATCCTTTAGAGGACACTGCTTCACATATACCGTCAACATCTCAATAGCCAAGTGTTGAGGAGTCATCTAGACTCCAGGCTGGGGTTGGTTCTATTCAAGCTGGGGATTTACCACCTGAGAGAGCTGGACCGCAAGAACAAAGAGCAGCATCAATAGCACCGGCAGTAGCCCCTACTCTTGTTACGGACCCCGTCTTAATTACCCAGATAGTTAGAGTCGTGATCGAGTCTATGCCTAGTACAGTAGCTCCAGCAGGCCTAATAACACCAGTAGTTTCAGTACCGCTGACAGCTCTGGTTGTCCCAACTACTATTGATTCTGACAATGTAATTGCTCTAGTGCGGAATATAAAGAGTATGAGGGAGTTGGGATGTGAGCCCTTTTTGGGTGAACAGGATGCAGAGATTGCAGGTAGATGGATGCAAAAAGTAGAGAACAATATGACTTAAATGAGAGTACCCGAGGATTGTTGGATGAATTATGCTACATAGTTGTTGATCGATAGAGCCTAGTCATGGTGGGGGGTGATACAGTCCAGGAGGGATACTGAGACATGGACTTGGAGTGAATTCAAAAGACAGTTTGAGATGCAATTTTTCTCTTCTTATCAGTGTAGGATCAAAAAGCAGGAGTTCCTAGCGTTGAAATAAGGGGACATGTTAGTACTAGAGTATGAGAGGAGGTTCTATGATCTCTCCTTTTTGCTTCAAAGTTCATTGCTACTAAGCAACATATGATTGAAAGACTACGTGATGGATTACGTCAGGAGTTAAGACAAGGATTGATTGCTTTACAGTTTGAGTCTGCTAGGAAGTTTATAGAGGCGTCTTAGGCTTTAGAAGCATGTACAATAGAGGGTCATCAGGGCCAGACAATATTGGGTAAGAGGAAGGATGTTGATGTTTCCTCAGGTAGACCTTTTTTTTTTTTAAGGGGAAAGCCTTAGTTCAATTAGTTTAGGAGAAAGGAAGGGGTATCAGTTGGGATTGTTCAAAGTTCTGGTATTGGACCTACTGAAGGACAACAGGGCAGTAAGAGTGGATCTGGATCGGTTGGAGGGATGTTAGAGTAGAGGCTAATTGTTTATCCTCTATGTATCTGGTGTGGACAGAAGCATCCTAGAGATTATTCCACTACACCAGGGCGGTGTTATGTATGTCGAGGAGAGAACAGATAGAGGGATTGCCCATATTTAGGCAAGGGATGTTATTACTGCCATAGGCATGGACATGTTAGAAAGGATTGCCTTCGGAGGTTAGAGTTTATTTAGACACGGCAGCAGATGCAGAGTCAGCAACAGTTGATTACAGTGGATCGATCGGCTAGACAAACTCAGTCTAGGCCAGTGGTAACAGAGGCCGTGTCAAGGCACAAGGGGATCGAACCTAGGGTAGAGTGTTCACCATGATGTAAGAGGAGGCTCGGGTTTCCCCTGATGTTGTTGCAGGTACCTTACTGTTAAATCATCTGCCTATCTATGTGTTAATTGATCCTGGAGTTACCCATTTATTTATTGCACATAAGGCAGTAGGAAAATTAGGAAGGAGTCCAAGTAGAGTTGGGAAAGGATTTATCATTAGTACTCCTTTAGGGAAACATGTAGACATTGATGTAATATATATAGGCATTAAACTTGAAATCATGGGGTGTGAGATGCATGTAGATTTGATTCCCTTGGGGATACATGATTTTGATATTATATTGGGAATAGATTGGTTGGGTAAGTATAGGGCCCAAATGGACTGCTTTGCAAAAACAGTAACATTTTCTGGATCTACGAGTGAGAGAGTAGTGTTTCGAGGAGAAAGAAATGTTATACCAAATTGTTTAATTTCTGCTATGACAGCACAAAAAATAATAAGGAAAGGATGCGAGGTTTACCTCGCCTTAGTGGTGGATGTCTATGGAAGTAAAAGAGTTCTCGGATGTGTTTCCGAAAAAACTACCAGGATTACCTCTAGAGAGAGAATTACAAGTTTCAATTAATACACTACTGGGTCAATCCCCTATAGCCTAAGTGCCATATAGAATGGCGTCAACGGAGCTGGCTAAGCTAAAAATACAGTTGCGGGAATTATTAGAAAAGGAGTTCATACTTCCTAGTAATTCTCCTTGGGAAGCCCCTATGTTATTTGTAAAAAAGAAGGATGGAACTCTCAACTCTGTATTGATTATAAACAGTTGAATAAAGTGACAGTAATAAATATCCACTTTCATGAATATATTATTTATTTGATCAATTCAAGGGAGCTAGAGTATTTTCAAAGATAGATTTGAGATCAGATTATTACCAATTAAGAATTAAAGAACATGATGTAGCAAAGACCTCTTTCAGAACCCGTTATGGACATTATGAGTTTTTGGTGATGCCTTTGGGTTGACAAATGCTCTTGCAGTATTTATGGATAAATCTGTGGTGGTTTTTATAAATGACATACTGGTGTATTCCAATACATATTTGGAACATGAGCAACATTTAAGGGAGGTTTTGCAAACTTTGAGAGAACATCGGCTATAAGCCAAGTTGAGTAAATGTGAATTTTGGTTAAATAAGGTGACTTTCTTAAGGCATGTTATATCGGCTAAGGGGATATTTGTTGATCCAAAAAAACAGTGGAGGTAATGTTAAAATGAGAGAGGTCCACAAATGTGACTGAAATTCATAGTTTTCTTGGGTTGACTGGTTATTATAGAAGATTTATTGAGGGATTTTCTACTATAGCAACCCCAATGACCCGATTGACTCGAAAGGAAACAAAGTGGGAATGGACACCCGAATGTTAAAAGAGTTTTCAAGAACTAAAGAAGAGGCTTACCACTGCACCTGTGTTAGCTTTACCCTCAGGGATGGAAGGTTTTATGGTATATAATGATGCATCCAAAAAGGGTTTAGAGTGCATATTGATGCAACATGAGAAGGTGATTGCTTATGCCTCTAGACAGTTGAAGCCCTATGAAGTCAGTTATCCAGTTCATGATTTAGAATTGACCGCTGTAGTATTTGCCTTACGAGTGTGGAGACACTACTTGTATGGGTCTCGAGTTCAAATTTTTACCGATCATAAAAGTTTAAAATATTTAATGACTCAAAAGGAGTTAAATATGTGGCAAAGATGATGGGTTGAACTGATTAAAGATTATGATTATATGGTAGATTATCACCTGGGAAAAGCTAATGTTGTGGCGATGCTCTTAGTCGTAAAAATAGGGTATCAACTTTGAAATCAGATGATTGTGATAAAAAAGAATTGTTAAAGTTAAGGAAAATTAATGCTAAGGTGGAGATTGGACCTAGGGGTTCTTTGTTAACTCAATTGAAAGTGAGATCGATATTTCAGGAAAAAATATTAGGGGCTCAGCGAATTGATATTGAAGTTAGTAAGATAAAAGATAAGATTGAATTTGGGGTTGAAACTCCTTTTCAAATCTTAGATGATGGAATGGTGGTAATGGGAAAAGTAATGTATATACCGGAAGACATGGCTTTGAAAGATGAATTGTTGAAAGAGGCGTATGTGACCAAACTTAATATACATCCTGGAAGTACTAAGATGTATAAAGATTTGAAAAAGTTGTATTAGTGGTCAAATATGAAAAAACAGATAGCTAAATATATAACTAGTTATGCTATCTGCCAACAAGTAATGGCAGAACATCAGAAGTCAGCAGGGCCTTTGTAGTCGTTGTTGTTACCCATTTTTTAGCCATACGTGTTAATGGAGACCCTTTTTTACTAACCAGATTGTTGCCAGTTTCTGTTCTTTAAAATAATTTTATCTCCCTTCTAATCCTTCATTAAATTTGTAGTCCTGGACGCATAGATGAATTTGGGTTTTTGAATCGCTCGATTTCAATATTAGGAGCTCAAGATATTCCTGTTTGAATATCTGACAAGAATTCTGCCGCTAGCAGGATTCTGACCAGAGTTGCACTAAGAACTTTGTTTTCATCACGATTTTGCTGGTTGTTATTCTTGGGTTATACTCTCAGTCATATTGGGATGCTCGGCATTCGTCAGTTTTTGAATCAGATCAGGAGACCATTTTTTTACCAACCAGATTGTGGCCCGATTCTGTTCTATAATACTATTTTTTCTCACCTTGAACCCTTCGTGAAAGTTGTAGTCCTACACGCATAGATAAATTTTGGGTTTTTGAATCATTTGATTTTGATATCAGGAGTTCAAGATATTCACGTTTGAATGAAAATTCTGCCGCAAAACTTTTTTGCTGCAAGAAGGATTTTGCCCCCAAGTCTGCAGGACTGAGTTGAAAAAAAAAACTGAAATAAGGGAGTTAATTGTTGATAAAGATTGAAAGACACTTGGCTGGGTTTTGGGAAGAAATAGAAAAAAACAGGGATAGGATTAGAAAATGACAAATTCTGCCACGATGGGTTACATTCCTGCTGCCTTTCTAAACGACACCGTCATACATTACTTTGCACTTGTTCTTTTCTTTCTTCAGCTGAGAGAAGAAGCGGTATCGTTTTGAAACAGCCCCATTATGGCATTGTTTATTTGCATTTTCCAGAACAGTACCGGTCCTCTGCAACATTTTGCTGCAGTCTTTTTGAAATCCTTCATCCTTGCATCCTGCCACCTGGTACACAGGACAACCCCCCATTTCACGCCTATGCAGCTGCAACTCAGAGCAGTCCGGAAATGATTTTTGCACCTCCTCTGTGCCAGCTGTAGAAGAAGACACGGGGGGAGCCTCATCATCATCTAAGGGCTGGGATTCTTTCCCTAAGACATAGGGTGGAGATGAGAGAATGAGGGGTGGTTTTCAGCTTGCATATATAACAGACAGCTTTGCAAAGAGAAAAGAGGGGAGAGTTTAAATACAAAGGAAAAGGAGAGGGGGAGAAAAAAAGAAAAGGAGGCGGAGAAGAGTAGAAAACAGAGAGCTAACATAAGGTTTAGTTTAGAGAAGCAGAAAATCAGTTTAAGGACGAAGGAAGATCACTTTCAGCTCATCCTACCTTGCCGAAAAGGATTTCACAAAACTCTAAAAGGGTTTTAAAGAAGCTCCTAACGGCAGAAAGAGGAAGGCTGTCTTTGGGTCTTCAGAGGCAGCAAAGCAAAGGCTTTTCCATCCTTTTACACTTCCTCGTCTGCAAGCTTATTGGCAGGTATGAGTCGCTGCCCTTTCTTTTATCCCTTGCCATATGTATACTTTGTTGTCTGCTGTTTCTTTTTCAAAACATGTTCCTGCTGTTTATTTTAGACATTAGAGTTCTGTTTTGGCCACAAAGGTGCACGCTTGTTATTGTCTGTCATGGCTGTGAGTAAGTAAAAGCTTATGTTAAGAGTTGCTGATTTCTGCTTTTATTTTAGACATTAGAGTTCATGTTTTGGCCCCAAAGGTGCACGCTTGTTATCTTTCTGCCATGGCTGTGGGTTTAAATGAGTGTGGATGTTAACATTGCTGGACGACTCTTTTCTTTTCCTTTTTATTCGGGAGAAATCGTGAGCCCTACAGCTTCTGCATCAGTATCCCTCATCCCCTCTGTTCGGTCTGTTTAGTTTTAGAATTATGTAGGGAAAGGTTTTTGCTCCTAAGGTTTATTTGTCCAGAGGAGAAAGCAAGAGCAGGAGGGAAATTCCTTTTTACATGAAGCAATCATGTTGACAGGATCTTGGGTCATTTTATTTTTTCTCTCCGTCTGCAGTTTGGCTAGAAGATAGTTGGCCATTGTTTTTGATAGTTTTAGTCTGTAATGAAGGTGGTAAAGGTACACTTTTGAGGTTGTTTTTTTTTTCCTGCTGCATGAAAGAAGTATGATAACTACTAAGATTAGGAAAACAGAAGGGGTTGAGTCACGGGTTCTACCATCTGATTTGGGCATGCAGAGTCACTCCCGTCAGTAAAAAGGATGGTTTAGGCTATGTTTAGGATCTGAATTTATAGACCGAATTTTTATTCGTTGAAAGTTGGCTTCGAGGGGTCATTTTCAGTTTTGTTTAGAATAACTTTAACTGTGATGTTTACGTGTAATTGTAATTTTTTAGAGGTCAAAATATGACTTTCAAGACTTTACCCCATGTGATGAACTGATTCTTATGATGTTCTGCAAGCTTTGGTCGTGATGTCTACATTTAATTGATGTGATAAACAGTTTTTTTTTATCAAAAAAATATAAAAATGTTTTTGTGTGTTGTATATCGCCAATACCCAAACATATTTTTAAATTCTTTTTTTTTGAAAAGCAAATATTCGAGTTTTAAAAAATGTGTTTTAGCATGGATTTCTTAAACACAAAAATTATTTTCTTGCATCTTGGATTTTACAACATGTTTGTAAATTCCAAAGGGTGTTGGCCAATATTGCAGAAATATAAAAATTTTATTTTTGGGAATTCATCTTTATTCACTATTAATGTTTGGATAAAAAATCCCATAGGGGCAAATATCCAAAATATTACTAGGAATAATTTGTTATTATTCACTATTAATGTTTGAATAAAAAAGTCCCAATGGGGTAAATATCCAAAATATTATTAGGAATAATTTGTTATTATTCACTATTAATGTTTGGATAAAGAAATCCCAAATGGGTAAATATCCAAAATATTATTAGGTATAATTTGTTGTTATTCATTATTAATATTTGGATAAAGAAATCCCAAAAGGGGTTAATATCCAAAATATTATTAGGAATAATTTGTTAGTATTCACTACGGATGTTTAGATAAAGAAACCCCAAAGGGTAAATATCAAAAAATATTTTTCTAGAAATAACAAGTCATTATCCCTTAATAATATAATGGCAAATAAACCTATGAAAGGTAAATGTCCAAAATATTGTTAATAGGAATACAACTTGTTTATTCTTAACATAAGGGTAGATTTATGCCTAAAATTTTATTTATAACAATCTAATTGCGATCCTTGAAAGAAACCTCAATTATAATTGGGGACATTTCATATTTTGATTCCACAATTCATGAGTCATAAAAATATGAAATACTAAGGTAAAAATGGGCTTTTAAAGCACCATGAATTTCCTTAGATTTCTAACTTAATTTTTTCTTTTCCTCGCAATTTACGAGTCGCAAACACTTGAAATACTAAGGGAAAAATGAGCTCTTAAGCACATTGAATCTCCTTAAATTTCTATCTTGGCTGTCTCTAGATTCATAAATTCTAAATTTATTTCAAATCAAACATAGACTTCAAGAGATCTGCACCGTTTCTCTTTGGCACTCTATAGACATATCTAAAGGTATGATCCGTATTGGCCAAGGGTTATTTCCCTTAAACTTTGAACCCAAGTTCGTTTATCAGAGCAGACTTATCCTAGGAAACTGATGGGATTAGAGAACATCAACACCATAGCAATTATAAGGCAAACCAAACACCAAGCAGCTTACCTTAGGTAGGGCGTACTAGGGGTGTTAAAACCTTCCCTTTACGCAACCAGTCCCTTGCCTTAGAATCTCTGAAAGACCGGTTAGGTTTCCTAGTGACCATAATACTAGGTGGCGACTTCCTTTTTGACAAAACAAAGACCCCAACACCAATCCCTGCTACCAGGAAGGGTCGCCGCGAAGTCAAGCTCTCGAGAGGGTACGACAGTCGTTGTTGATACCCTAGTGGAAATAGGAGGACATCACTATGGAATTTGTATCTGGTTTACCTAAAGGGAAGAAGGGCAATGATGCGATATGGGTGATAATAGACAGATTGACCAAGCCTACTCTCTTTTTACCAATGAAAGTGACCGACTCAATTGATAAATTGGCTCGATTGTATATAAATGAAGTGGTAAGGATGCATGGAGTACCCGAGTCGATAGTTTCAAACCAGTATCCTCGGTTTACTTCTCGATTGTGACTAAACATACAACGTTCTTTGGGAACGAGTTTGAATATGAGCACAGCTTTTCATCCTCAGATTGATGGACAAACTGAGAGAAAAATTCAAATCCTAGAAGATTTATTAAGAGCTTGCGTATTGGAGTTTGGTGGTAACTGGGAGGATCATCTACCCCTAATGGAGTTCACTTATAATAATAGTTATCAAGCCACTATAAGAATGGCTCCATATGAAGCTTTGTATGGTAGGAGGTGTCAGGCTCTTGTATGTTGGGAAGAAGTAGGTGTTCGAAGTTTAATTGGAGCTGAAATTGTTCAGATGACAACGGAAAAGGTTAAGGTTATAAAAGATTGTATGAAAGTAGCCCAAGACAGGCAAAAAAGTTATGTTGATAAATGAAGAAGACCTCTTGAATTTAATGTAGGAGACCGAGTATACTTGAAAGTCGCTCCATGGAAGCACATGTTAAGATTTGGTATGAAGGGAAAGTTAGCACCAAGATACATCAGGCCCTATGAAGTGGTAAAGAGAATTTGACATGTGGCGTATAAATTGGTGTTGCCCCCGTATTTGACCAAGATCCATAATGTGTTTCATGTTTCTATGTTACGGAAAGCAGAGATAGACTTGACTCGAGTGCTACCACAGGTTTCTATAGAGATTGAAAAAGATTTGACTTTAGAAGTGAAACCTGTAAAGATTTTGGATTAGAGTGAAAAGGAACTTTGAAATAAGAAAATTCCTTTGGTCAAGTTGTTATAGAGGAGTTCTCAAATTGAGGAAGAAACATGGGAAAAGTAGTGGAGATGAGGAGGAAGTACCCTGAACTTTTCTAAACTCAGGTCTAAAATTTTAATTTCGAGGATGAAAGTTTTTTTAGGAGGGGAGAATGTAAGCCCTTGGATAAAATAATCTCATCTTGATTTAGTAAAGTAAAATAAAATACAAAGGATGTGGAGAAATGATTAAATTGAACAAATTAATTGGATTAAAAGAGAAGTTATTTAATGAGAGGGGTGAGATTGAAAATAATAATAAAGGAGTAAGGATTTAGTAAAGAAAAAGGGAAGTAATAGGGTAAATGGATTAATAAAAGGAATGGTGGGGTGATGTGAAAATAGAAGTAAAATGAGGGGGAAGATGCAAATAAGAAAAGAACATAATTATATATAACAAAAAATCTCTAGAAATTCCTAGAGTTATGGCCGGCCAATGAGAGGAAGAAAAAGGAAAAAAGAAAAATTAAGAGGAAACCTTGTAGATTCATCATTTGAATCCAAAGAAAAGTGAGAGTAAGTGAACTAAGAGTGCTTCAGGTAAGATTTAGGAAGAAAACTTTGAGAGAACCTAGAAAATTTACTAGTGGGAAGGGAAGGGTTAGAAGAAGGAAGGAAGGGGAAGAAGAAGAGGGGTTGTTCTCAATCTCTTGACTCATTTTTTGTAATAGAAGGTAACAAACTCTCTTATTAAGTTACTCGAATTTGTTCGTGTTTTTCTTGAATAATTGAGATTTGAGAATACCTTAGTATAGGTTTAAGAAGTTTGTTAAATAATGATAGGTAGAGGCATTTTGTGTTTATAATGGCTGGAAATGATGGAAAAATACATAGGAAAAGAATTTATATTTGTTGAACTTTGAAATCAAAATTGGACAGGTTGTCTCTCAATTTCTCTACTAAGATTTGAACCCTAAGATGACAGAATTTGAGATATATTTCTTCATGAAAGTTTTAGACATGAATGTTACCTTTCAAATGAAATTGACCTTGCTTAAATTTGAGTGACGAAACACTAAATATAGAAGAAAAACTAAAGATATGTAAAAAACCAGGAATCAGCAGAACAAATTTTTGGATTTCTGAAATTTATGAATTTAGGCATGTAGATGGAAAAACTAGGTATATTCATCTTCATGAAAGTTGTAGACCTATGTTTTAGTGTTCTAAAGAAATAAACCACACATAAAACCAAGTTCTATAGCTCCAGTTATACTCAAAATACTAAACAGTGTTTGGAATCCGTTATGTTAACCTACCTAAAACTTGTAATTTGGTAATTTCTATTTGGAATTGTTTTTTATTACAAAATGTTAAATTATAAAGGTAGTTGATGCAACCATATTATTCGATAGTTTCACTCACATTTAACTAGTGTTTCGCCTATGTTTTATATATAAAATGCATTTCTGGAAATGTAATGCAAGAAAAATAAAAAGAGAAAGATCATGGAAATCACACCCTGCAAAGTCAAATCTTGCATTCTGCCAGTATTGACCTTTGGCCATTCAAAATTTAATATCTGGAGCTACAGAAGTCCAATTGATGCAAACTCAATTTTCGTGGATTTCTAATTCAAATACCTATCCACGCTCCAAATTTCAGCCAAATATGATGTCATATGAGGGAGATAAGAGTTTCCAAAGATGACAACTAAATTCTGTCAGCAAACAGGTTTCGTGAAGAAATGAGTCCAAATTACATTCCGAAGCATCTAAACTGACATCCAAGTTTTTATATCAATAATTTAGCTCCTCTAAGTTAGAGCTTGAAGATTTCATGCAAGGTTATTTCTCCTTTTTAGGGAAAATAATTATTGAAGTACTTAAAAGTGAACTGCCAACTTAAGGGAGGACTATTTTGTAAAATAGAGACTAGGGTTTCTTAGCATATAAAAAGAAAGAGAGAAGGGGCTGGCAGCCAGCAGAAAAAAGGGAGAGCAGAAGGAGGCAGCAGCCAGCAGAGAATAAACACAAATTCTCTCCTCTACAAACCCTAAAATCATGCTCTCTTCAATCTTTAAAAGTAGTTGTTCAATAGTTATACAAGGCTAAGCTCTTTTCCTGGTTACAAGGACGTAAAAACCTTTGGATTTCAAGAACCGTGAGATTTATTCTTCCTTTTATTTTCACTTTATGTTATGAATGAGTATGATTGTTTTCCTATGCATATTTCCTATGATTGTTGTTGATGATTGCTAGAGCGTACTCTAAGTTATTGTTGTGAACAATCTATTGCTAAGTTTAATATCAAAACCGGAGTTGTGATATACGAACTTGTGAAGCAACTAAGCTTGATAATTGTGGAGAAACTACGTTATTGAACTTAGGGAGAGCATTTGAACAAAGTGACACAAGCTGCGGACAACTTGTGTGTTAATCTTGATGAAATTATCTAGTTCTTAAAGCTACCATTAAATTGAATCATTAGTGCAGACACTTTGATTGTTTGTTGGTTAGGATTAGTTATACGGCGGATCCGTTAATTAATCAACGTTAAGAAAAGATAAAATTTCAGAACATAAACTGTAATTTTCATTTCAAGGATCGATTCTAATTTCCGTAGGTGGATGTGTGCTTGCGACCAAGATTTATTTTCTTGATAAGTTTCGGTTTTAATTCATTTTGTTTGCTAGTTTAATTGCTGCCATAGTTTAGATAATCACAAACCAAATCCCCCCAATTACATAACGTACAACATAAAAATCTGACTTGAAACTTCCTCGTGGGATCGACCCCTTACTTGCTCTATACTATCTTGTGTGTTTTAAGCTAGGGTAATTAATTTGTGCGACCGTGACATCACAACAGTAGTACGTATATGTGTGTATGTGTGGTCAAGACTTGAAATTTAAATTAGTGTAACTATTGGTACAGGTGAGATTATGGGAAATTGATGAGAGCAGGGGACGACTAGCAGAGCACAGATTTCAAATAGGTGTCTGACATTTAGATCTCTAATTTAAAGTCTTGTTTAATTCTTTAGCTTAGTTCCTAATAAGATGTAGTTCAAATTTTTGTATTTATATGTAATGTTTGAATGATGGTTTAACCAGTTCCTGGTTTAGGACTGGCGCCCGGTGAATGGGCTGATGATTGGACAATGTCCTGGTTTGGAAT
>Ga0325414_1005699_pt1 | contig 13180 bp, 8 predicted proteins | sample PopdelMetagenome_8_FD_206183 | JGI IMG/M metagenome (GOLD analysis project Ga0325414, IMG submission 206183) | Populus deltoides microbial communities from Bellville, Georgia, United States - Leaf-PdKOR-R3 | ecosystem: Host-associated > Plants > Phyllosphere > Phylloplane/Leaf | place: USA...
CTAGAACGTGGGCCCCAAAGCTGTCTTCTAATGGGGACCACAAGCGGGGGCCGCTGTGGTAGCAAATCATATCTTTCGTTTACAGTATTTTAATCTCTCCCGCGAACCTTCACTGTTTTTCACTGTTCGGCATAAATTGTTTTTCAAATAATTTTTCATGTTAAAATATATATTAATAATATATATTAATGATATTTTTTTTATTTTTTAAAAATTATTTTTAACATCAGTTTAAAACGATTCAAAAAATACAAACTACACTTAATTTTAATAAAAAAAAATTTAAAATTTAATCAAAAACAGATTTAATCACATAGCCAAAACCAGATAGCCAAACAGGCTCCTGGACACAATTGCAACCTTAAGGTGTGATGTTTTATTCTTAACTTCAGATTATTATTATTATTATTTATTTTTATACATTGATATAAAAAATAAATATTAAAAAATATTATTTTAATGTATTTTTAAATTATCCTACTACAATCTCAAGCACCTGCAGACAGACACTAAATCTCGTACATGCTTCCTCCTTTTAATTTACAGCAAAGATAACTACGTACCACAGAGCACCCCTCTGAAAAAACAAGAAAGAAAGAACAAACAAATAAAGACAATTACAGAGCAATACATTGTGAGAGATAACGTAATCACATTCAATCCACAAGAATCGGCAACGGCAACGTGCAAGACAAAGACCATAAAGTGACAAACCCCTTTTCAAGGGTCAAGAGATGACTTGGTAGTACTTCACGATTTCGCAGAGGCAAAGCTGGGGTTTTATGCAACATGGAGACTACTCTAATAAGTGAAAAACCAAATAATTGCAAGCCAAAATCGGAGCTCTTGTTTTCAAGTTTGAACCTTCCTCAGGTAAGGTGCGCAAGGAAAACAAGGATGGAGACAGATATTAAATAAAAAAATTGGGAGGGTTTACTTTTATATGTGCAAGACATAATTCATATACACCTTCCACTGCACGTAATATATATATATATATATTGTTTTAGAAGATACTGCCTAATGCGCTTTCAGGAAAATAGAATTAGACCCCATAAAAAAGGGATGGAAAATCTAGCACAGTGGAGAAAATAACTGACCCATGAGAGGGAAAGGTAGTTCTTTTTCTTCACCTTTCCACGTCCATCTTTCCTCTTTTTCTCGACAAAAACACTTGAACCAATCTTTTCCCATGTCTTTTCATTCCCAGCCTCTCGTCATCAAACCAATCAAATTTAACTAGACCTGACCATCAACCCTGTCAGCCTATAGACACAAGTGTACAAAGAGAGATAATACGCACGGCGAGCAAGTCCAGTCAGCAGACAACATTACTGCCCCCATTGGTTCAACTTCCTTTTACCAAAATTTGGGTTCGGATCCACATGGCGTGCTTCCTTGAACATTTCTCACCCCTTCATTCTGCCAGAAGGTATTCAAAATGTCATTTCCTTGGCTTGTTAATTGCTCTCCCTTCATAAATTGAAAAATCCCCAATCAAACCAATCTACTAGTCTTTTTCAATCTTCTCCGATCCGCAGGTTGCCATCTAAAGCACCAGGCACATGATTCTATTCGCCAGCAGGTTGTTTCTTCTCTGCCGGTTTCACCTGAACCACAGTGGGAACATGATGAACATAAGGGAAGCCAGCAGGTAAAATCTGATGCGGCTTTCCAGCGGGATGTGCAGCAGCAAATTGGGCATGGATAAGACCCTGTGAAGGTAAGCCACCTCCTTTCATATTGCTAGCAGCTGTCTTTGCAGGATCAGTACTACTGGTAAAGGCAAGTGTGACTGGAGGACATAAAGACAACATCCCTGTAGAGGAGGTAGCTGAAGTGCCTTGTGATTGCTGCTGCTGATCACTACGGTGTCTTTGGAGATAAAACCCACCACCCGCTGGTGTAGTATTTGTTGAACTTACCGCATGTTGAGCTTGGGCTTGCATATAAGCATTAGTGTACATCTGAGCCTGTGGGAATGCATGCTTTGATAGCGGCTGTTGATGTGACATTTGAGGCTTTGTACCAGAGTTAGATGAAGAGGTGTTGTGAGGATGACCAAGGATTGATGGAACATTTCTTCCCCCAACTGGAGACGATTTTTGCACAGGTACTGATGCAGAGTTGGATTGTTGAGATGATAACGTAGAAGATTGACCACCTTTGTTACTCGTGGAAGCGGATGTCCTCGGACTTCCACCTGCACTCTTAGAAATTGATGTTGTGGGAGAACCAACCATCATAGGAGGAGATGGGGATTGGTTACTGCTGGGATTTGGTTGCCCTTGTGGCGAAGCAGATGGTTTTTGGTTAGCCGCAAAAGATATCTGTGTGTGACCTCCTTGTGTTCGGCCTTGTTGTTGAGGAAGATTTTTGAGGGTTGATGAAGCTGGGGTTAGAGATGGAGAAGGAACTTGAGAGGTGGTGGTCCTCACGGAATTTTTCCACTGGGGTGATTGAGCAGGGCTACTGCTGTTTTGAACAAAATTTTGAGGAAAAGCAGAAAGCGCATTAGGGAACTTGGTGGCCATGGCTGATGATGATGAAATATGATCGGGATAAGCACTTCCATTGCTAGCTGCTGGGGTTTTACTACGAGAGGAAGCTGCAGCCACAAATTGCTGCTGCTGCTTCTGAAGCTGAAGAATTTGCTGCTGCTGATTCCGCTGCATCTGCTGCTGTATACTTGGTGCATTTGCACCACTGATAGTAGCTGACATAACAGAGCCAGAGGTCCGAGCAGGAGTAGTCCCAAGGTTAAGAGTTCGGGCTGAGCTATCAATGACATTGTTGACTGGCATTGTTGAAATGGGGGAGTCTGTTAAATCTGCCCGAGAGAACACAATTGACTGCCCAGCAGTTAATGGAGCCTTTAATCCTGCAATGGCCTTCCTCTCTTCTTCCACATTAGAAGTGTCATTTCCTCCAGTTTTCCCTTCTTCAGAAACACGGTAATTCTTCTTCTGCTGTGCTGCTTGGGCAGGAGCAATTAAGTGATATCCATGCCTTGCTGCCTCTGGGAGGCTTTGGAGAAGAGCATGATTATGTGCAATTGATGAAATATCAAGTCCCTGGGAAGCAGTGGTTCCATTGATGGAAGTAAATGACATGGCAAAAGCCTGAGAGGTTGAAGGTTCAGCCCCAGCCTTAGAGATCTGTGTTTGTGGTTGCTGAGGTTTCTTTTCACTAGTATTGCCACTTGCACTACGGGCACCACCCATCGGTGTGGGATTCATCAAAGCAAAGTTTGCTGGATGTATTGGCATTAAATTCTGGCCATAAAGACTCATATTTGGACGGAAGACTTGGCTGTCAGCAGTTGAAGGGCTGTCTTCACCTAATTCACTCTCAAGTTGACGAGCTTGGTGAGAAACATTCTGATTTTGCATCTGCTGCCGTTGCTGGTTTGGCAGGGAATGGGGCAGCTGGTTTTTAGGGCCAGGAAAACCTTGCAGATTTTCCCCATCTCCACCAACTCCACTGCCATGCAATCTCTGCTGCTGATTCTGCAAATGCTTCTGGGATGATGAGGAACCACTGGTAATGCTCGGATTTTGATGGCCTTGCTGGCTTTGTTGTGTCTGGGTGGATGGCTGCTGCTGCTGAAGCTGTGAAGGATGGAGCATTTGAGAAGAATAAAACGATCCATTAAACAAAGGCATTGCCTGAGGATGGGTTCCTCTATAAGCTGTTGCGGCCCCAACATGAGCAGGTATGGGAATCGGGAACGCTCCATTCTGCATAATTGCCAAGTATTGGGTTTCATTGCCTGGGAGATTCGGGTAGTTGAAGCTCATTGGTGTAGGACCAGCTATAGCTGATGCTGTGGAACTCATTGAAGCAGAACTTGAGGCACTTGAGGAGGCTACACTGCCTGCAGCAGGAGGAGACTTCACACTTCTAGGTCGGACAGAACCTGCTGCTGCTGCAGCAGCAGCAGCAGCAGCTTGTTGTTGATTCAATGGGAAGATGAAAGTGGGTCCATGCTGGAATTTAACAGAAGGAAAACTAACACTTAAAAAACCAAAACCCATGGACAGATCAGAGAGTTAAGAACATTACAACTCCAGAGACGACCATACCATGATATTACTAGGAGCACCTGGCGGCAGGGCTTGCTGGAGCAAAATCTGCTTTCTCTGTGCAGCTTCTGCAATGTTGGCACCTTGAGAATTCCTCTCCTTCCCACAGGGACCTGGAAAAATGGCAAGGCTCTGTCCCTTTTCTTGCACAGAATTCACACCTCTACCTGCATGCAAGTCAGCGGATGGCACCACATTCATATTGCACGCTTTAGCCCCATATTGTAAAGCAGAACCAGCAGCTGGTGGCCAGAAAGGATTCATCCTTGTAAATTGCTGGTAACAATGAATATTCCTTGCAATGTAGCAATGTGTTGCACACCTTTTTGGCCGGGGTTGGCTAAAAATTAAATGAGGCTGCAATAAGTTCACAAAGAACCCATCAGAATGGAGGAGGGATTACATTCTTTTCCAGATGCTCAAACAAGCGTTACATACCTGTATGGCTGCAGAAGACACAGTGCTTCCATCCATGGATACAACTCCTTGTAGAGGTGCCATATATCTGCCGATACGAAAATGTCATTTCCCCAGAGAAGAGAATCTAAAGCATTGTATGGCCAAAGAATGAAAGAATCAAACAACACCCAAAAGACAATACCCCATGTGAGGAAGCCCACCGGACCAGCCAGTCATAGACATTGGCAAAGGTAAAGAACTGGATTGCGCTGAGAATGGGACAGAAAAAAGAGGAAGGAAAAAAAATTGAATCAGCAACCCAATTGGAAAAATTTGACGAGAACAACATTTCTCAATTTAAAAAAAGAAGAGAAATCCGCTATTTTTTTTTTTACCAATTTTCTCTGTGTTGGATTGCTGCTGCTGCTGCACATGCTGAAGCAGCTTATTTCTACTTATAGTAACAGTGGCGCTATCTCTATCAGCCTTCCCTGGATCAAGCTGGAGATCAATATTCCTCTCTTTATTAACAATTGGCTTCTGGGATTCAACTTGTTCGCCAATAACTTTTGTCTTTTTCTCTACAGGTTCCACATTTATATCTTCCTTTACAACTTTCAATGCTTTCTCATCTTCTTTGACCATCACAGGCTTCTTTTCCTGCCATATTGAACAAGCAAAAGCATAAGAACCAACATCATTAATTTTTCACAAACCGCATCATAACAAACAGATAAGCAGATAAGTCATAAAAAGCAGAAAGTACAAGGTGGTCCCACTCACCGTTTCCCCATATGTGACCATAGATTTAGGATCTACGACCACAAAATCAATCTCACTGTCCCTTTCTGGAGATGACCTTGATGGAGGAGGAGCCTGTGACTCGATGAAAATAAAAAATAAATATGTATATATATAGACAGATTACAATCCCAGAAATGAATTTTCCTAGAGGAAAAGTATTAATGTTGTAAAATTGTGAATAAATCTTCACCATCAGATCTATCTGGAACTTCTCTTCTCGCTGACTATCAATCTCAGAGACCATCAAATTCCTGTAAGAAAAAATATCCGGGATAACCAAAATCAGATCCCAGGGTTCAGAACAATGAAGATCAAAATCAAACAAGCGTCCATTTAATCGATGCTCACGCTTTGTTTGCTGTCAAACTCTCGCAATCATCACCCAATCTAAGACTAGGAGTAGATTCCTTCTTCGGAGACCGAGTTTCTTCTATCAGTCCACCCAAATCTCTACATTCTGATTCTTCAGTCGTGGGCTTAGAATCCGATATCGGATGATTCTCCAGCTTAACCGCCTCCTGCAGATGCGCCTCTGTCATTGCGGGAGCAGCTTGATTAGCCAATAAATCATGTGAAACTCCACCATTTTCCGCTGCAGATCCCGAGTTCTCTAAATTAGGAGAAGAATCAATTCTTGCAGGCTGATCAACGTCAACCTTGGCTATTGACAAAATGGAATTATTACGAGTAGGAAAATTTGTGGGATGCTCGTCATCATACTTGACTGGCCGCGGTCTTTTCCTCTTAGGTGCTGCAAATCGAAACCAAAACCCAAAAACAAAATTACATCAACACAAGGATTGAAATCAAAATGAGGAACCTTTGCTATGATCACATCCTTTTCCCTTAAAATCGCCAGAGCATTGAGAAAGAAAATGAAACCGCTTCTGCTCATGAAAACTCACCAATTGCAGACATGGGAGCAGCAGAAGAACTAGAATTAGATGGTGGGATAGAAGATGACTGAGGAACAGTGGACTGTGAGTTGGAGATCGGTGAGGAAACTCTGGATTTAGCATCACTAGTAGTTTTATTGTGGTTCGCTTCTCTGAAATCAAACTTGATCGAATCATTTCCCATGATTTCTTGCTTCGTAGCTCCTTGAGGTTGCCTCAGCAACCCATATAACACCTCAGCGATCTCAAACTCAATCTCATCTTGTGCAGAAGTAGATTTTGAAGAAGATTTAGGAGGTCTCTGTTTCGGTCCATTAGGTTTCTATAAAAGCAAAAGTAAAAGCAATCGTCAGTTTATTGACCCAAAATTATTAAAAGAAGAGGCAAAATCCTGTAGAAATGAAGCAACGGACCATCTTCTTTTTCACTGAAGCATTGGAAGATGATGGAGGAGATACAGGAGCCGCCGGAGAAGCTGAAGCTGAAGCTAACATAGCTGGTCCACTCGATCTTACCGGAGATATTGAAGCTTGACGGTGAATTTGCTCACTACCAACTCCACCACTTGAAGTCCAACATTCATGTGACCTCTTTGTAGATGCTGCAAAAGAAAACCAAAAATCAGCAATCAGCTAAAATTGAAAAATTTGCCTTTGTATATTAAATCTCTTCCACCTCTATACCTGACCGAGCTTTTCTAGGAACCGACACACCAATCATCTCATCAGGAGCCTTCCACGGTGTAACTGCAGCAGTGGTATTCGTCATCGTCGGCGCGGCCCTAAAAACTTTTGCCTGCGGCGGAAAGCTCTTCCTATGATGATGATTAGACATAGAAGAAGAAGGGTTCGGTGGGAGCATCCTCATGGAACTTCCTGCAACACCAACCGCATCATCGTCATCTTCATCTTCGTCATCATTAACGCTCTCTTCGTCTGAGGTCTCGTCTCGCTCTCCATCTTCCCTATTGCTCCCGTGCATCAGTCTCTCCCCTCTCCTCCTCTTACTCCTGCCGCTAATCCGATCTCTATCTCGGTCTTTCTCACGGTCCCGGTCCCGGTCCCGGTCCCTGTCTCTATCCCGATCCCGATCTCGATCTCGATCCTTTTTTCGATCTCGCAGCTTCGTTGTTTCTTGCAACTCCACCGGTCCATCATCTTCTGCAATAACGACCACCAAAACACATCAGAATTAATACGAACGGTCTTGATTTAACAGGAGCCAAAGAGAGTTAGATCTGATGAGAAATCAAACCTGGAGAGTCTCTTAGGCTGCTACTTCTGTGTCTTCTTCTAGACAAACCATTACTAGCTGCCATACCCACTCTTCTTGCTTCTCTATTTCTATCCATCTCTTTCTTTGCCTTTCTAATAACAAATCACTTGTAATCAGAAAGTTTATCTCATCTCTCATATCACCAAAAACCACGCATAATTGAGACTGGCTCACTGGGTTTTTCAGAAATACCGATGTATTTGATCTTATAGAACAAGTGATCTTTTTTTTTGGGGTAATCAAGGATTTTCGACCGAGAAAAATTTTCGGTGTTGAAACATCCTAGCTTTCACTTATCTTCTTCTCTACTTGCCCAGCCCCCCTTCACTCTCTCTCCCTCTCTTCCCTTTTGTGTTCTCGTCTTCTCAACCCTCTTTTCTAGCTATATTTCATCTCATATCACTCTGAAACTTACTGCCAAGGTGTATTTCATGGTTAGATCTAAACCATTATTGCACGACACATCATACGGTTCTGATAGGCTGTCACCAACATGGCAAAATCGCAACCCTTAAATACCCTGCCTCTCAGCGACCACTTAACTTTTTTATTGCATAGTATTTCCACGTGGCCGCCTTGTTTATTTCTTTATGCTCAAGCTTTCCATGTTCAGTTAGAATTATTTTTTATTTAAAAATATATCAAAATATTATTATTATTTTAATTTATTTCTCGCATCATCAAACTTTAAAAAAAAATACACAATGTCCACGGAAAACGACCTCACTCACTGCCCCGATTTTGCTATTATTTTATTGCAATGGCAATTACAACAAAAAAAAATATTAATATAAAATTGATTAATAGTTTAATTAATTAATTCAATGTTTGAAGAGTGAGAAAATACTGTTGCCCACGAATCACTATCAAAATTGAGAGGGCCCACTGCCCTTGAATTTCCCAAAGAGATCTCGAAACTGGCTATAACCGGTTACACTGACCTTGGTAAAAGCAACATTACGATCACAAGGAATCTAGGTGACCGCAGAAAATATCGTTCCAACCGGTGAAATTCATTGTATTTCGGTTCCACGTTTTCTTATTTCCAATATTTCAATAAATTATTATTATTATGGTATGAGAGTAACTCAGACAAGAACATGTGGGCTCCATGTGAAAGCAATCAAAAAACTGTAATCCAACGCGTAGGATTGTCATTAGCCAGGGAAACACCCTTTTCAACCGTTGGATCACATCTGACGTGGATATGGGTTCATTTAAAACAAAATCCCAGATACCAACGAAAAAGCTAGTCCGAGCTGGCAGCACCGCACCAAAAAAACATTTGTCAGCTTTCTCATTTTGATCCGTGCGCCATATCATGACTGTTGATCCTTTCAATCTGACGGCTGATATCAGTTGAGCAGCAGGGGAGGAAACTCGAGTCACGGTCAAGAGAAAGGGGGGGACACAGAAACAAACACAGTTAGCTGCCGATCTAGATACTAGAAAGAGAGAGAAATTATTTCCTCCCTTAGGTGGTGGCCTTATTGTCACGTTCGCGAGATGGTGGCAGCTCGTTAGGTGACGTGTACTGGGCCCCACTTTTAGAACCAGAAGCGGAATATCCTCGCATGGTCAAATTTCACCGCGCAGTTAAAAGGTATTAAAAAAGCAGCATAAAATAATAATAGGATAAAAAAGGAAAGGGAAAAAAACAAGTTCCCTCTGATTTCCCGCTTTCTACTCCACGCACTTATAGCGGAGAGAGTTCGTTCACATTCTGCGTGCACTAAATTAAAAAAGTAGCCGTCCAGCGTGGCAGAGTCATTTTCGTTACGTGTCAGTGTTTTATCTGCCACGTGTAGTTCTCTTTCACTCTCTTCACTTGTTCGCGCCTTAGATCTTGGAGTTTTTTTCTCGTTAAAGAAAATAGATAAATTAATATAATGTAAAAAATATTTAAAAAAATATCATAGATTAGTTCTCTGTCACTCTCTTCACTTGTTTGCGCATTGAATCTAGGAGTTTTTTTCGTTGAAAAAAAAAGATAAATTAATATAGTATAAAAAAATATTTAGAAAAATAGTATAATTTAACTATTTATAATTATTCAAATTATAAAATTATTAAACACACAAATTAATTAAAAAAAATTAGATAATAAAAAGATTGTTGGAAACAATATTCAATCCGCTCATACGGTCAGCTCCGATTATTCTTATTGATCTTTTATGATATTTTTTGATTCGTTTCATTGAGATATTTTTAACGGTACTAGTAATGTTATTATTAGTGTATCTTCAGAATCATTTTTTTTTTTTGTTTTATCTCTCCTCGTAATTTATAAAGAGATAAGAGAGAAAAAAAAGTAAAAAGATAATAATTCTGGAGATATACTGAAACTCTGATGAAGACAACATCAATATCGCTGAAAATATCTCAACAAAACGAATTCAACAACACCAAAGAATGTCACAAACAGTAAACGAAGTGGGCTACATAAATCATCCAAAGGTGTAGAGGTCACTTGCCTTTAGGCGGCTTATATGATCCGCTTTGATTATTGTTGGTGACTTTTCTTTGTATTGTTGGATTTATTTCGTCAAAATCTTTTAAAATTTACAGGTTTTATCATTATCGAAGTTTTGATATACCTTTGAAATCTTTCTCTCTCTTTATTAAATTTTATATCTAATAATTTTGCAATTTAAAAAAATTATATTACACTTATAACCCGTGAAAGACAAATATTATGCATGACTCTTAAATTTTTCTATTTTTAAAGCATTTTTTATAGCGTATTGTTTTATTAAAAAAAATACTATCTTAGAAATCCCAAAAAACTCTTGGATGTTGTTATTATTACCCACCATCTCTCACTTCATTTCCTCGAAATAAATATCTTTTCTTTAAATGGGAAAGGATAGAGTGACGAGAAGGTTAGATATTATTGATTGAGGCTGATAAGATATTGATGAATCCTTTGTCCACATTTTGCCAGTTGTATGCTATAAAAGTTTTTTTCTAACAATGTTGTGTCATTCACCAGAACCATGAAAAAAGAATTATTTTTGGTGGCCACGTCATAATTAGGGCCCACGATAAATGGTTGGCCCACCACAATTGATCACCTTCTCTTCATTTTGTTCGCTTTATATGTATGGACGAGAGCATTGAGAGGGCGGGCTTTTCCTGTCTTTCCCTCGCTATCCCGAGGAGTTGTCATGTGTACAATAGTTGGCTACGTCACTACTGCCTCCGTGGATGTCATATCCTCGCTATACCGAGGATGTCATCTAATGTTTTTTTATATTAAAATGATTTTTAAAAAATAATTTAAAATAAAAAAGAATTTAAGAAACGCGGTTCGCTGAACTCCCAGAACACAACTTTAGCGACCATGTGGAGAACCCTGGCCGCCAATAACTTGCTATATTTACAATTCCAACCTGTTCTTGTACTTGTTTAACCATCTGTGTTTTACTATGTTGGAATTATTGTGTGCTTTCTCATAATATATCTTGAATGGATTGAAGTAGTGTTTTTTCTTATAATTCTTATTTTTATCTTTAAATATTTATTTTGCACAATTTTATCTTTAAACCCAAAATAGCTTTTTATTACTTTTTTTTTTGAATTAAAAGCTAAGAGACTAAAGTAAAAATCACGAGTAACATAAAGAGCGGGTTGAAAGTTTCGTTACAACATTCATTTTAATCCCTCATATTTTTTAGATATTAGGTGATCGGTCTCTTGAATTCAAAAACAATACATTTTGATACCTTACTTATTTTTCTTTTTTCAGTCCTTTTTTTGTTATCGGGAGAGGGAAAGAGTCGTCGTATTCTGGTTTTGAAAGAGAAAGTAGATGTCGGGGAAGATTTCGTCGAAAATCATATGATTTTTGTGTTAAATATTCTATATGATGAGGGGAGTTATGTTTATGTGTTTTTTACCTTAAAAACACCTAAAATAACATATATGGACTTGGAAAAATTTTTTGTTTCGGTGGATTTAGGGTTTTGGGGTGGTTTATTGGCTTTTTGGTGAGTATGGATTGAAAACAGGATTTTGTGTGAAAACAACAAAGAAAGTCGTTTTTCCGGCAACCAAAATGGCTAGATTCTAGGTTTCTCGGGCGACACATTAATTTTTTTAAATAACTGGAGCAAATGACACATCGTTCGCCCTATTAAACTTGAAGAAAGAGTAAAGGCTCATGCATGGGTTGTTGTTTTATTAGGCCAAGGGTTGGGCCTGGCTTACTAGATCGAGCAGCAACTGGTCTGATTCCTTTTCTTTTTTTTTTAGTTTTTAAAAAATTATGCATTATTTGTGCATATCTTTTCAAGTAAATTTTGGGTTTATATTTTTATTAGATTGTGATTATATTTTAAATGATATTGGATGTGTTTAGTTTTTAGAGAGGTAGGTATGATTCATTTGTGATTTTTTTTTATATATAGATTAAACTTGTTTTTTTTAACGTGCAACCTTGCATTTTTTTAATTAATTTTCAATAAATTTTATGCGAGTGTCGGTTTCTATTATAAATTTTATGTGTTTTTCTATTACAAATTTATTTTGATTGAAGAATTCATTAAATATAACCAGGTAAATTACCGTTATTGTGATGTTAGATATGTTGATCTTTAATTTTCGCTTGGTTTTTTCAATTATATTTTTTGTTTATTGTTGATGATTTTTTTTCATTGCTTTACACAATGATTACTGAGTTGTTTAATTAGATGCGTGCATAAGTTTTTTGATTTATATTTGAGAATTTTTTTTAGTGTAAAAAAACATGTTGAAGATTTGATATTTATTTTTATGATTTTTTCTTAAATCTTTTATGAAAGTTTCATTGTTTTTAGTTTAGCTCTTAAATCCAAGTTTATAGTGTATTATTATTTTTTAATCTTTGTTCTTTTGATTTTTATCATTTTGTTAATGTTGTTATTCTTTTCAATTTAATTATCTTAAATTTTGTTTTTTCCTTTTGATTTATTTTTTATTGTAATTTTTCATGTATAGTGTTTTCGGTCTTATAACCCGGTTCATGATTTAAAAAGTTAACATTAATTGAATTTTTTTGTTTAATTTTTTTATATTCATATTTTTTTTTATTTTTCTTTCTATAAAATTATTTTATTCTCAATTAATTTCTACTTTGTTAACAAATAAGATCATTAAGATATTTTTAAAATATTATGAAGATATATTTCTATAATATCAACAAGCGTTTGTCTTTTGCATTGAATCATTATTATTTTTTCAATTAGTTTGTTGTCAATATCTTATTTCCTAATGATATTATTAAATTAATAGAGTTTGTTAAACTCACTCGAGCAAATTATATAAATATTATATATTTTTATATTTTAAAAAATATATTTTTATTTTCAATATCTATATGTCAAAACAAAAATTGAACCGCGAGATTGGGCATGCCACCTAATTAGTTAATTACTAGAAGATTAGGCTTGCTAGCGCCCGTTAGTTTAATCGGATGTTTAAAGTGTTGTCAAAGAGCATTTACTGTATTTACAATTGATATTTGCACGTCGTCATCAAGGCATCCTGTGACAGGAGTGTAAATACAAGGGCTAGACTATTGTCGGGGGTTAGTCGTGTGCATTATTCGTCTATTGATAAGACATTTCCTTTAAAATGTCTTCCTAGATGTTTTGAAACCCGTGTAACTGTACATACCTCATTTCGTAGGAGAGGAGCGTCATAAAACGATGCGTTCATCAACTCATTCACAGTTAAATTTAG
>Ga0325414_1005703_pt1 | contig 13177 bp, 10 predicted proteins | sample PopdelMetagenome_8_FD_206183 | JGI IMG/M metagenome (GOLD analysis project Ga0325414, IMG submission 206183) | Populus deltoides microbial communities from Bellville, Georgia, United States - Leaf-PdKOR-R3 | ecosystem: Host-associated > Plants > Phyllosphere > Phylloplane/Leaf | place: USA...
CCAAGAATAGGTATCAACCGCAACAGAACAGCCCTCCAATTCCTTAATATGGATTGGTACCATTATTGATTTCAAGAGAGGTAAAAGCCCTTGTATTCCCATTTTCTCTTCTGCTCTTCACCCTTGTTGACACCCCCCAAAACCCAGAATTAATTAAAAATGACGTAATTCTTTTTTGCTCTGGTGTTCAGCTATCAAAATATTTACCTTTATGCGCCTAAATGTTTTGGTGCTGGCGGGAACCTTTATTTTTGGACCTCAAAGTGTACTTTTGGGTTTTCCTGCACGACTTGTCGGTTGAGAGCAGAAAAGTGTGTGCTGTTGGAAGGGCAATTGAAAGACCTGTTGTGAGTTGAATCACTCGAGGGTATTGAAAAAATCAAACTATAAAAAAATTGTTTAAATCGATTAAAATATTTAAAAAAATATTTAATTTGGTTTGATTTTATAAGATTGAAACTCAAAAACTCCAACCGAACTGAATCAATTTAATTAAAAAAATATAAAAAAATCGAACCGAATCAAAACCAAACTTATCATAAAATTCATTAGAAAGTCCATAAAAAAAAACCCAAAAAACAATATAATTTTTAGTTTTTAATATAAAATAACTAAACCGAACTAAAACTGGTGGATTGAGTTTTGATTTTTAATATAAAATAACTGAACCGAATCGAATCAAAACTGCTTGGTTGGAATTGGTTTTGATTTTATTTTTTGTATTTTATAAAATTTCATAACCGAATTAAAACTGATTAGTTGGAATCAATTTTAATTTTATTTTTTATATTTTATAAAATTTCAACCTGATTATTTTTAAAGGTAGAAATCAAACCAAGAATAATCACCGGTGAATAATAATGATAAGGGGAATGCCCGATCCGTTCATCTATAGGCATGCACATACTGATACAAGTCATGGGTTTCTGGAAATTCCCAAGCTCTTGTAAGTCTAAAGAATCTCTTACCTCTATCTTAATTCAGAATTTTCTCTCGTCTCAATTCATTTTTATTTAATAATGAATTTTTTTTTTTTTTTTTTGTGAAACAGACGTGCCAATATTCATTGATCGTATATTGCATTATCCTTTTCTCTTCTTCTTTTGTTTCATGCAGTGGAAATGAAACAAAAGAAACTACAACGTAACAAGTTTCTTCGCAGATCATCAAGCTGATCTGCAAAGAAGCTTGATGATCTGCAAAGTCTGCACTTATTGTTTTTTTTTTTTTACACAAAAAAGAGGCTCGATCACGAGAGAGGGAGGGAGGACTCTAAGAGCTATAAATCTTCAGCCCAAATAACAATATTCATGAAGTGCGTGCATGGAGAACCATTTCATGACTTGAATCGGAAGAATTTGTTGGCAATCTCTGACATTCTGAACTTTGCGTTAGATTCATGCAGGTTGTATTTCTGTGAGCTGATGAACATCATAGGATTTTTTTAATTACCAATAAATATGACAGATAATAAGTTTAGTTTCACTTTGATCAGTTTTTTTTCCAAATATTAGATTCCTTTGTACTTCTTGAGAGAATTAATTAAAGGTTTAAATATTGTAAAGATTATCTTAATAATTAGTATGAAATTGCTCTTAAGGATGTTGTTTGGTAACGAAGAATGGAATGGTGGGAATGAGAATTTTATTTCTACTTTGTAAGTGCATATATGGTTGAAAAAATAGAATGAAAATGAGAATATAAATGCAAATGATGAGTGGGAATAAATATTAAAATTAATATAGTTCCATTCCGATATAAGAGGTGAGGATAAAAGGTGTTAATTAATTCCATCATTATCATTAGTGTAATTTTTTATTATTAATATTATTATTATTACTATTATTACTACTATCTAATAAATTAATAATAATAGTAGTAATAATAATTTATTATTATTATTATTATTATTGCATTAACATCCCACCGCCATCATCCCCATTATTTTTTCACGTCATTAACGATTTTAATTTTTTAAAAATATATTTATTGCTATTGTTATGCCAGTATTATTAGTATTATTGTTATTGTTAATCACCTTTATATATATATTACCATCCTAATAAGTAAAATAATTATTTTAATCATTATTAATCTTAAAAATAAATATTAAATTTTGATGTTCATTCCACTTTCTTTTCATTATTCAACATACGGCATTGAAATTAAAATACCATTTTAATTTCTTAATTAGTCATTGCACCCGGCATTGAGGGGGCTTTCAACATTTTTTTCTTTTTTTAGATTTTTTTATGTGATGACTGTCTTATACACCCTTATTTCAAATAAAACATACTTTCTTTATTGTCTGAGTTGTCATCGTTAACATTAACACAATTATATTTCCGTTGTATATCATTTATTTTAATATTTTTTTTGTTTTTTATTTTTTTAATTTATATTTTTTTAATTTTAATGAATTGAACTTAATAATTTTATTTTTTTTGGATTATCCGAGACTCATGGTTCAAGTCATATATTTAACAATTTAACTCAAATTTTTTTCATGTTTTAGCATTTGATTTTTTAAATTTTGATTTTCATGATTTTTTTTATTTTTTTTATTTAGGTTATATGAGTCTCATGACAGGGATCACAAGTTTGGTAGGTTAATCCAATTAACTCGGGTTTTATATTTCTCTTTTGTAATTGACTTTTTTTTTCCTTCAATTTTATTATTCAGCACTTTACTAATTAGGAGTTAAACTTTCTTGTTTATTTTAGTTTGTTTTATATGAGATTATCCTAATCTCATAACCAAAATCACGAGTTTAACAGATTAATTCGGGTTGGTGCAGGTCAATTTTTATTTTTTTAATTGATTTTTTAAAATTTTATTATTCAACATTAGGTTAATTGAGAATTGTGCTTCCTAATTTATTTTGGTTTTCTTTTTATGGGGTTATTCTAGTCTCATAATCTCAGTCGTGGGTTTGGTAAATTAACCTAGGTTGACTTTGATCATATTTTTGTTTATTTTCATGAGATAATTCTGGTCATATGACCCATGTCATGGTTTTGACCAATTAACCTGGTTTGACTCGAGTTATTTTTTTTTCAATTTCATCTTTCAATGTTGGATTGATTGGGAATTGAATCTCATAAATTTTTTTTATTTGTTTTCAATGAGGTTATCCTAATATCAAGACTATGGTCGCGGGTTTTTGGCAAGTTAACCCAGGTTAACTCAAGTGGTTTTTTAGATTTGTTTTAAATTTTATTATTCAATATTTGATTGATTGATAATAGAATTAGCTTCATAATTATTTTAATTTTTCTTTCTATGGTGCTATCATGGTTTCATAATCAAGGTTACGAATTTAACAGGCTATACCCAGGTTGATTCAATATGTTGTTATTTCAATATTTAAAAAAAATATCATCTTGAATTTTTTTTTAATCAATTATATTTTTACTAGTTGTTTAAGTTGTCTTTGAACTTGTCAAGTCAATTGAATTATACCAAGTTAACCCTTACACAATTAAAAAAAAACAAATATGCTAGATAAAATGTTAGCAGCGCATGAATATATTTTTAAGTTTAAAAACATTTAATCCAACCCATAGCATAATGCATGCCATTGATGTAGTTATATTTTTTTACCTAATATTAATTGAATTTGATGAGTTTTTTTTTTTGTTATATAGCGACTTTAGTGTCAATAAAAATATAATAAAGATGAATAATCATTAATTATTAACGAGAAAATATATTATATACTTGTTATTTAATTAATATATATTATTAATAAGTGATATTAAAGATGTTGAGTTATTGTCGTCTCATTGATGGATATTGTTGCGATGTCGCGGTCACACAAATTAATTACCCTAACTTCAAATACAACACACAAGATAGTATAGAGCAAGCAAGGAGTCGATCCCACGAGGAAGATTCAAGTCAGATTCTTATGCTAGATGATATGCAATTTGGGGGGGTTTGGACGTTATCTAGGCTAAAGCAAAAGAAAATAGAAAACTATCAAATGAATTTTAATAAAATCATAAAATTATTAAGAGAACAAACTTTGGTCGCAAGCACACATCCACCTACAGAAATCAGAACTGATTATGGAAACGAAATATCAATTTATATTCTGAATATTTATCTCTTCTTAACATTGGTTAGTTAACGGATCAGCCGTATAACTAACCCTAACCATCAAACAACCATAGTGTCCGCACTAGTAATTTAATTCAATGGCAGCCTTAAGAACTAGATAAGTTGATTAATCAAGAAAACATAATTGCCCGCAGTCTATGTTTGATTTGATTGAATGTTCTCCCTAAGATTAATAATGTAGATCCACCACAATTATTAAACTCAGTTGCTTCACAAGTTTATATACCACAACTTCGATTTTGATATCAAACTTAGCAATAGATTGTCTACACTAATAACTTAGAGTCCACTCTACCAATTAAAATAAACAATCATAGGAAAAATAAGCATAGGAGAACAAACATATTCATCATGTAAACTAAAAAGAAAAGGTAAAATAAATCTCATAGTTCTTGAAATCCGAAAGTTTCTGTGTCCTTGCAACCAAGAAAAAATGTTTAGTCCTGCATGTTTGTTGAACAACTAATCAAAAAGAAGGAAGAATACATAATTTCGTGTTTCTTAGAGGAGGGGGGCATTTTTCTCCTCTTGGCTGGCTGCCCCCCTTCTCTTCTCTCATTCTTTTTATATCCTAGAAAACCCTAGTCTTTATTTTACAAAATAATCCTCCCTTAAGTAGATTGTTTACATTTAAGTACTTTAATAACTATTTTCCTAAAAAAAAGAAATAGCCTTGCATGAAATCTTCAAGCTTTGACTTAGAGGAGCTAAGTTACTGAAATAAAAACTTGGATATCGGTTTAGATGCTTCGGAACATAATTTGAACTCATTTCTTCACTAAACCTGTTTGCTGGCAGAATTCAATTGTTATCTTTGAAAAATCATATCTCCCTCATATGACATCATTTTTTTCTGCAATTTGGAAATTTTATATAACTTTGATTCATGAATCCAAAACAATTCAGTTTGAATCAATTGGACTTCTGTAACTCCATATATTCAAGTCGTAATAGCCGAAGGTCAACATTGGCAGATTGCGAGATTTGACTTTGAAGGCTGCGATTTCCATGCTCTTCCTTATTTTATTTTCTTGCCTTAGATGTCCAAAAAGGTATGGATGTTTGCTTTTTAATGCCACTGGAATCACTTAATTTCAACTTCTAGAGCTCACGCTCTGCACAAAACATCGACTAAAGGTCAAATCTGTCAATTATCTCCAATTTACTCCTTTTTGCATCTTTCATCCAAAAGTGTCTTCAAAACATAAAACAAAGAATATCAAGGCATTTTATATATAAAACAAAGGCAAAACACTAGTTAAATATGGGTGAAACTATCGAATAATATGATTGCATCAGATATCATTCAACTAAATAATTATTTAATTCATGAATATTAAATAAAAATGTCTTGTAATTATTCTTTAATTCAATCCGGTATAATGCATAATAATTTATTAATAATAAATATTTGAGTAATAAAGTTTCTAAAAAAAATTGTCAAGCTAAAATACTCAAATAATATAATTTACTGAATGTTAAAAAAAACCTGATTGGCATGGAAAATTTATTGTCTCTAGTTATAGATTATTATTAACCTTAATAGCGTAATTATTATTTTGCTTTTCAAATAAAAAAATCAATGAAATCCTATTTAGATTAATATGATATTTTCAATATAGGCATTAATTATTATGAAATTGATTGAGGATAATTTGATATTTATACATTTTAAATACACGGTGTAAAGATTATATTACTCTTAAAAGCAAAAAATTTTAAAAGGTTTATCAAAGATGATTCAATATTTTTTCTTGTATATGCACAACATAAAGACGATATTATCTTTATAAACAAAATTTATTAAAAGGCTTGCATGGGGTAATTTGGTCTTTTTACATTTTAAAAACGCAATGTAAAGACTATATTATCCTTATAAGCAAGATTTGTCAAGCTTGCATCCAAGAGATTTTTTGTATTTTCAAGTTGGTTTTTTAATTATTAACAAGTTGATTGGGGGTGATTTAGTCTTTTGACAAACATTAATATTATTAAAAAAGTTGTTGGGGTCTAGGACACACCCGCCAACGAGTGGGCGATATCCACGTCATTCAAACAGTGTGTGCAGTGTCATCCCACATCCAAACACTGCCTTTTAGAGTAGTGTTAGAAGCATCTCATCATGATCTTTCTATTGGTGTTGCCCATGTACATAGAGGAGCAATGGTTGGGCTCCAACAATTTTTTTTTTCTTCTTCCTTTTTTATCTTTCTTCTTTATGTTAAAATATAAAAGTTTTCTTTTTTTTAATCCAAATTTATTCTCATTATTTTGATTGCTATTTATTTTATATTTTTAATTGATTTTTTTCTTCAATTTTGTCCGTCATCATTTGATTTCTTTTAATTTTTATTTCAAATTTAGTCTTCATTCTTTTGATCATTTTTTTTCCTTTTCTTAATTAAATTTTGTTTTCAATTTTATCCATTAGCATTTGATTTCAAATTATTTTTATATCTAATTTATTCTCCATATTTTTATTGTTAATTATTTTGTTTTGAATCCTTTTTTATTGTATTTTGTTTTCAATTTCATCCATTAACTTTTTGTTGATTTAGAATTTTATTGTATTATTTTTTAGGATTTGCCTTCTATGGGGTTGAGCATGAGTTTCAAAAGTTAAAATGGGTTGACTTTGATTTTTTTAGGTTCTTTTCAAAATTGATTGTTTTTTAAATTCTTCCTTCAACATTTGATTTATTGGAAATCGATCTTCATGCTTTTTTCACTTTTCTATCTATGGGGTTTTCTCAATCTTGTGTCTAAAGTCGCGGAATTAGTGTGTTAACCTAGGTTGACTCGGATCTTTTTATTCGTTAATTTTTTAATTATTTTTTTTTAGTTTTGGCCTTCATTATTGAGTTGTTTTATAATTGAGTTTTATTATTTTATTCAATTTGCATTCAATGAGCTTCATAGTTTTTTTATGTTGTCACTTTTTTATCAATTTGTTTATTATTGTTGCATTTTTTTTATTCACATTATTTAAATTAGTAGAGCTTATTAAACCTAGTCGAGTTAATGACCTGAGTTTTGGATTTGTTTTGGTTTTTTTAGGAACACTTGCATCACTTTAGTGTCCTTTTTTTTATGTTGGACAATAATTTAGGTCAACTCGTGATGTAACGCAACCCTCTATCTAGTTGTAACTACAAATGAAAACTCATTGATAGCAAATAAGTAAATTAATTAATTAATGGTTCATGCCACACATAAAAAGAAATAAAAACTATACTTGCATCTACAACTACCATTATCATTTCATGTTTTGTGTTAATTTCTAGATAAATAACAAAGTATGTGGAGTGTAGCTTATGATATATTTTTATTTATCAATTCTTATGACTTGAATACAATATCAAATTATGTTTTTAAATCATCATAAATAATTTGTTAAGGTTTCTTTTAGTTATAGGTACACATGATCCTTCATTTAATCTCTTTTGTTTTAAATGATGCCAAGTTATATTTCGGATTTTTAAGGCTTCAACACAACATTTTTAAAGGAGTAAGAACAATATAGGACTCAAGTCATTGATTTGAATAGGTTCAATAATCTTTTTTTAATTTAATAATATGATAAAAAAGCCAACAACAATAAAAAAAATACCCTAAAAACACAAATGACTAACCGAAAAAATTTCATTGTTACTATCTACCTCAGAATCCAAAAATTCTTCACTTTCATTCTCATTACCTTCAATCATGTGCAATTCTTTAGTAGTACAATGATGTTTGGTGCAAATTTATCTCCACACTTGAAACATTGTCCTAACCTTTGCCTCTGTTCATATAAGGTCTTAGAAGCATTTTTATTTCTTTGACCTTCATTCTCACAAATTTATCTGTTGGCTTGGTTTTCCAATGTGAATTGTAGAACTAGTTGTTGGCACAAGCTTTTTCTTTCTTGCTACAACATCATTTGATTCTTTCTACACTTGGATTGCTTAAAAGATGTCATTAATGATATTAGTTTGAGTATCTTCAACATAGGTTTAATATCTTTATTTAATCCACTAATAAAATTGAAAATATAGTAAGATTCAAGTAGTGAAGAGTTCAATGCATGCATAATGGATCTTAGTTCTTCAAACTTCTTTACATATTCATTCACACTGCTTTCATGCACTATTTTATTAAATTGTTCAACTACATCATCTTTATTGCCAAACCTATTGCACACAGCTCTTGAGAACTCATCCCAATTTACTACACTTTCTCTATTACACATATAACTTTCAAACCAAATCTCTGAATTTCCTTTTACGTAAAGTGATGCTACCTTTACCCACTATTGTATAGGAATCAAGTTGATCTTGAAGAGCTTTTTATATTTCTGAACCAACTCCTAGGGTTGTCTCCGTATAATGGTGACAAATCAATCTTTGGAAGAGATTGATTATACCCCGTCTTGTGATGTTCTTGATTATTAGTTTGATCCCCTTTATCATATTGCTCTTGAATCCTTGTAATACTCCTTCTTGATTGTTGTGAGTTCCAATCTCTTTTCCTATTGTTGAAGTGTTTAAAATTCCTTTAGAGTTGACTGCAATTTCATTTCCTTCCATTTGAGTAGCAAGAAACAACTGGATCTAATTTGATAATGCTTTAATGTGTATAATGATCTAATCAACTCTCTTACTTTATGTTGCACGTGGATGCGCGACGTTAGAAGGGGGGTCGTTGGAGTCGCCACCTAACTGTTTGATTCAAAGTCATTAGAAAACCCAAGTGTACTAGTTTTATCAAACATTATAAAGGTAAAAAGGATTAATTATGACTAAGGAAGATATTAATACCCCTAGCGCATTTTACCTAAGTTAAACTACATTATGTGGTTTGAATGTGATTTAGAGGATTTTGATGGATTTCTAACCGGTAATCTGTCTATGGCTTATGATGGAGATTTATTCGTTTGGATAAATCTGGTGTTAAGAATTTATTATGGGCTTATGTACCCAAATAAATTCTTTTAAAAATGGTTTTTTTTATAATTCATATGTTGTGGTGAAAAATGCTTTTAATTAAAATTGGTGAATATTTAGAATAACTCTTAGAATTTTCTAGTCAACTCCTGATATTTAAATATCAGTCTTACTTGTAGGTCCAATATTTATAGCAGAATCTTAACCATTAATTCTCATAAATTAAAATTTATGAGTTATTAAAATATTAGCCAAATTCTCATGGATTCAGAAAACTAGTTATTAAATCCAAAATGCATGCTAAAAAAAATAAAACATACCATGTATTTTATTTTTTAAACATAATATGATTTTTTGTATTTTTGATAAACTTGACCCTATACAATTAAAAACATTTAATTAATTAATTTTTTTATCTTTCCTTTTTTTATCATTTATTTAGCATAAAGTAAAAAAAGCAATAAAAAGAAAATAAACACACACACATTCTTTTTTTTACTATATTTTACTCACACACACCCGCATTTATCAATTTACAGGGGTTGATCTATCGTTAATGTTGATCCATCGATATGATGGTTCTGAGGAGAAACAGGGGTTGAAGTTGGTGAGGTTTGTTACTATCACCATGAAGCTGGCTTCACTATTGTCATTTGTGGTGAAGGAGGGGGGGTTTATCACGGTCAGTAAGAAGAAGCAGGGTTGTCATTGAGTGCTACTAGTCCTCTACCATCGTTTGGAAGTGAGAAGTTGGTGGAGAGGAGATAACATTTGTCTTGAAGGTGCTGCTGGGTTTCACTGGAAAAGGAGAGAGACTAGACCATGAGGCTGAATAGATTTGCTGATGTTGGTTTTAAAAAATGCAAACTAACCATGGGGAAAAAGATTCGATGATGTCTATGGAAAGAAAACAAATGTGGTTAACTGAGAGTGAATTGGTGGAGGCAAGGTAGGGGTTGACAATGGTGATGGTTATGACAATAGGTGCAACTGGGTTATTGGCAATGGTGGATGAAGTTGTGTTCAATGGAAAACAATGGGTATGTTATAGGTTGGCATGAAAATGATGGAGGTGTGGTTGATTTCATGTTAAAGGGTTCTTATGTTTGAAGGGAGGCTCTGTTCCTGGGTTAGTTTATGGGAGAATAAAAGGGATTGTAAGGTTTCTATTGCAGGTTTCGGTTCTGGTTAGAGACACAAGATTTAGGACTTGGATGGCAGGGAAGATGAAAGACTAGAGAGGTTGGTTCTAGTGGTTGTTGGCTAGGAGAGTGGTGGCTGGACAGATGAGTTTGATGAGAAGAGGATCAGCAATGAAAGGAAAAATTGGGTTCGACATTACTGCTTGGTTTCTCTAGGACTAGGTTTTTTTTTTTTTTTAATGTTGTGTGAGTATAGGAAAAGAATCTAGGAATCATTTGTTTGTTTTTCTTTTTTCTATTCTTCTGGTCTTCCTCCAATTTCTCCCTTAAATTTTTATCCTTAATCTCTTCTCTAATCTTCCCTCCCATTTTGGTGTGTATTTATAACCATCTATTTGGTCTCTTTGTAAATTTTGATTTTTTTTGTATTTTGATTTCTTTGAAAAAGAGTGTGTTAACAACCAAATGCACAGAAAAAAGACATTGCAAGTGATGCAAAGATGTCAAGAACATGTTATTTTTGGGTTTTTGTTGTTTTTTTACTATTTTTTCAAAAAAAATAAAAAATAAGGTAGCAACATTTTGTCCCATCCATTGTTCATGTTACATGCTTTGTTGATTAGCCATTGAATCTTGAATTCCTTGTGAAGGCCTTGCAATCTTTTCTCTAGCCTTCTATAATGTTTTGCAATAGTGTTCACCTTATTGTTTTCTACCATTTTTAGTCAAGATTGATTCCAAGCCTAGGATAGGCTCTAATACCAATTGTTAAGCTAATAGCTTAACAAAGAGAGAATTAAGAGGGAGAACGGAAGAATAGAGCAAAGAAGAAATGAGAGAACATAGAAGATAAAAGAAATGCACTAAAGTTTTATTATATGACAATCACAAAATACACTATACATCATTTGTACAAGTCAAGTTCTAAAACTTGACTAACTAACTTTCTTACCTCCTAACTAATTCTTAACTAACTACTAATAATGCTTAACTACTTTTAACAACATGAATCACTTGGAATTTGCTCTACAATCCATTTCGCAGTTATTGTTGAAACTGTCATTCTTTCTTCTTTATTAACACATGCATTCATGTTCTTTCATAAATCCTGATTTTAAACAACATAAGATAACCATTGCTTAAACTAACCTAACCCAATATATAACATGTACTAGTTAACCTGCGCCATGTCGTGGGTTGTATATTTTTTCTTTTGAGTGTAAATCTTAAAATCTCATGCAAATATCTTATTAAATAAATCAAGAATTGTATGTGTAAATAAATAAAGATAGAACCATTAATGATAAACAAAAAATAAATTGGAAAAATCAAGTGATAAATATAGATTAAGATGTTTGATATCGTAATATGTGACATTTATCCAGTTGTGTTTATGGAATTTTTTTATCAAAAAGATTTTTTTTAAAATCAAACAATAATAGGAACATACACACACGTGTAATTGATTGAATAAAACAAAAGAAAAAAAATATTATGTAAGGTTGCACACATTATAAATATTATTTAGAAAAAAAAGGCGAAGTTAACTTGAGGTAACATGATAGACATGTAATATCGGTAGTAAGAGGCAAGAAAACTCGAGTTAACCTGTAAAACCCGTAACACGGGTTATGAGATAGAGATAACTAAATAGAAAAGAAATTGAAAAAAACCACAAAGCTAATATTATTAAAAAAACTAATATCAAACGATGAAATCGAAAAAGAAAAGGAGTTAAAAAAGGATGTTAATCTACATTAACTTTTCAAACTCATGACTTAAGTCATTAGATTAGAATCATCATTAATGGAAAGACCGTGAAACTTAATTCCCAACAAATCAAACACTAAAAGATTAAATAAGGAAAAAAAATCAATTACACAAAAAGATCTAAAATAAAAAAATATAATTAAAAGAATGAGAGTGAAAATAAAAACGAAAAAAATAAACTGGAGGGCAACCAAATTTTTTTTATTGGAGGGTTAAATTGAAAGAAAAATAACTTTAATAAAAGGAAAAAAAAGAAGACCGGATTAGAAAAAATAATATACAATAAACTTTGATTGAATGATGAAATTGAAAACCAATAAAACTTTAATAAAAAGAACAATGAAAAAAAAATAGAAACCGAAAGAATAAGGACCAAATTAGAAAAAATAATATATAAGAAATTGTAATGGAAAGACGAAATTGAAACAAATAAATTTTTTATAAAAGAGTTGTGCACAAAAAATCAGAAATAAAAAGAATAGGCATTAAAATTAAAATACCAAATAAAAAAAGGACCATTGTGTACTTTTTAGGAGAACAGAGAGAAAAGGAAAAAAAATGTCCATCAGCAATGAATCAACCACTTGTTGTCTATACGCATTGTACTAAATGCAAGAGGACATGGTCATGATTCTAACATCGTCATGAAAAGCAGTATTCAACCACCAAATGCAACCACATGTGTCGCTCAAATGATGCAAGCAACATCCTTTCGTAGATGCATGCGTGACACACGCCATCAATTTTTTTTCCATATTTTTATTATTAAAATATAAAAATATCCCTCATTATTCCTAAATATAATAAAAAACCAAGATAGAAAGACTAAAATACACCTGCAAAATGGTTTTAGTTTTTTTTTCATGAGGGTATATTCATCATTTTACTATGCAACAAAAAGCAAAATTACCATGAAACCCCTGAACATAAAATTATTTTTTGCCTATAAAATTACTTTGGTAATTATACTATTTAAAAAAAAACAAAAAGATATTATGTTCTCCACAATATGTTTCTTGGTTTTGTTTTTAAGAGTAAAATATATATTTCACTGCAAAGATCGAACAAACCATCTACTTTTTTTTTTATTTTTTTCAATATCATCACGATGAATTAACCTAAATTAATCTATAAGTCTAATAAAGGGCTAAATTATTAAAAAAAATAGATGCAAAAAAAGCATTGTGAACATAGTGCGTTTTACCCAATGAATTCCC
>Ga0325414_1005704_pt1 | contig 13175 bp, 3 predicted proteins | sample PopdelMetagenome_8_FD_206183 | JGI IMG/M metagenome (GOLD analysis project Ga0325414, IMG submission 206183) | Populus deltoides microbial communities from Bellville, Georgia, United States - Leaf-PdKOR-R3 | ecosystem: Host-associated > Plants > Phyllosphere > Phylloplane/Leaf | place: USA...
TATCATTTTTGATAGGATCTTGTGTGCCTTTGCTGTCTGCCATGCTTGTTGCTCAAAATGTTGTTAGTATTGTGATGATTCCTGTGGTTGCATCAGTAGCTCTGGCTTTTTTTGGAGGCTTGGGAGCTTATCTTGGCGGTTCACCAGTTAGGATATCTGCAGTAAGAATTCTACTTGGAGGTTGGATTGCCATGGCAATTACTTATGGGTTGCTCAAGCCTTTCGATAAGGATCGTAGTTGATGACCTGGATTATTTCCATCATTATTGTAAGAGAAGCTGCTTGGAAAAACAGAAAAAAGGTTTTGGTTTTTTATATAAAGACAAAGCTTTCGATTCTTGCTTGCTTCATGCTAGATGTTTGTATTGTCTAAAGATACTGGTATACTAATACATAAATGTTAGACCATTAATACTCGTTCATGGCACCTCCCTCCACTATTCACCTCCTACCCTAAACTTCATGTCCATTAAACAAGAAGGATTTCTAATGGGGATACCAAACCGAAAACATTGTTTATGCACGCGTATGATTATAAATGATAGAGAATAGCTCAAATCATTGAGAAATTGGGCTTTAGCTTATATTTTTGGGTTTAATTTATATGAACTTTTAGTTAAGGTTTATTAATTTGATTTTATTTGTTGGGTTTGATTTAATTATTGTTGGGTATTTTATTTAGTGGGCCATAAGCCCAAACGCTTGTTCTAGTTAGGGTTTTAGTATTTATATCCCACTTTTTTAAATGTTAAACAGTTTTGATAATTAATGAAAATATTGCAGACTTTGCATATCTCCAATTCCCTTTCTTCTCTTATTTAGTTTTCTTCTTTCTCTAAAGCTTCTTTCTTTTCTTACTTTAATTCTTATTATTTATTGTCCCGCATCAAATTTGGTATCAGAGCATGGCTTTTAATTGTTCTTACAATTAAATGATCCATATATTTATGTTTAACCTAGATCCGGTTTGATCTAAAAAAATAATAAAAAAATAATTGTACTGTTCTGAATACAAAAAAAAATTGTTCATCAACACTGTTCATCATCAACGACAACGATTTTCAGTAGCGGCGCCTTAGCCAATCACAGCGGCAGACCCACCACCGAGAAGACCTGCACATCAGTCCCAACCAGCGATCAATAATTTTACATCAAAGCCGATCACAACCAACGATCACAACCAAGACACAAGTACACGTCGATTTACTGCCTTCAACAACCCGTAGCGCTGCAGCCATAACAAGTCTTTGTCTTCAGCAACCCAAATCAGCGTTACAAACCATCTGCCGCAACCACCACTGACTCGCACCCTTCAGCAGCAGCACCAGCCGCAACGCCACCATCCACAGTGCCCTCGCCTTCAACAGCGACAACGAATCAATGCATCAACAGGCCCCCGTCCAGCAACGATACCACAGATATCACAGTCTCTTCCCTCGCATCACCGGGCCCAAGTAGAATCACGAAGCCCCATTTCTTGCACCATCGCCGTTAGCAGCGACAACAGATCACAGGAGGTAAGGAAGAAGGAAACAGAAGCTGGCAAAATAATTAACCCTGCCATGTCAGCGCACTGAAGTAGCATCTGCGTCATCAGCCATGTCAGCTTATCCTGCCGTGTCATCAGCCACACAATCTTTTACTGCCATGTCAGCAGACTCCACCACATCATCCATTATTCCACGTTAGCGGCAGCAAGTTCCAGCTCCCTCCATCGAATATAGTTAGTGAATCAGTCTAGCTTTTGATTTATTGAATTTTACCTTCTCTGGTTTTGCAATTTTCATTTAAAGTTATCATAAATATTACTTTTGTGCCCAAAAGAAAAAAAAATCATAAAAAAAATCTCACCTAACATTTTTAATTGTTAATTTTTGTTCATCAACCTCTTTCATCAGTGATAGCTAGTATCTTATTCTATTTGATAATTATGAGTTCTTGCTTGTGACATCATATTTGATTAATCATTTACACTTAAGAATCTAGCATTACATGCTTACAATTTTATTAGTGTAATTTATTCTTGATTAATCTCCACATTTAAAAAAAAGATCAAAAAAAATTAGCTTTATTTTTGTATTGTGATTTTACGTGCAAGAACCATTTGTGATCTCAATTCCATTTATAAGTTAGTGTTGCATGCATTTATGTAATGATCATCTAGTGTTCAAGCTTAAGTTTACACTTACTGTAGACTCAACCTTTAGTGATACTCTTATGACCATTTAAAGGGAACTGCAAACTTAGGTGATCAACATGTTTAAAAGAATTGAGCCCCAAGAGAGTTTTTGAATAAGGTACTCAAAGACCAATAAATATCACAAGAATAATAATTATGGATAAGTTTACTCTAAGTGCCACCAGTATGACTATCATTTAGGTTACTCTAAACACGATGACTTTGATGAGCGAGTCTTGAGTCCTAACAAAATAGAAGGTCTTACTTTTGACGATTGTCATAACCTTTGGATATTTGATATGTGGATTTGTGATATGGATCGATTCTTTGAGTGACATAACATGTCTGATAATAGGAAAGTTAGATTTGCTGAGATGAAGCTTATTGGTGAAGCCAAAACTTATTAGAGATAAGTTGAAGATTGTTTAGAGATGAGAGGTAAACCTCCTATAACTAATTGGATCAAAATGAAACAAAACCTTCAGGAGAAGTACCTATCCCAGTCTTATAGGAATAAACTCTTAGACCAATGGAACAATTTAAGACAAAAGAATAAGTCTATCAATGAGTATATATGTCACGACCCGAATCCCAGATCCATGACCGGCACATAGGCAAGGTTCCCCTCCAAGGTTCCATACCTATACGAACCCAAACTTACACACAAACTTATCCTAACTCAATCAGAGTTCAACACAGCATTAATAACAAAATCAATTTCATAATATAATTGAATTGTCTTAATACAAGAGTTAATATAATTTATAGTTTTGGAGCACTAACTTGACAAAAAGGAAGATACAAATTACAACAAAAAAGCAGGTTCAGAAGGTTTAACAAAAGTAACCTGCTATCAAGCTATAAGCCTGAAAAGATAAATAATGAGATGGTGAGTTCAACAACTCAGTGAGTAGATAATGTTCAATATACACACACGAGGTAATATAACAATGAGAAATATATATACAAGTATGGCTCTAGGTTCTTATAGAAAGGTTTCTCAAATAGGCCATAACAAAAATATCATATGGTAAAGCTCATCAGAAAATCAAAATGCAATAAGCATGAGGCTCCGTACTGTGGGATGATCAGTCCACACAGGTTGGTGACTCCCCCGACCAACTAGGGTTCAGATACGATGTGAACAAAGACTAACACTACCATGTTAGCATGGGTATTCTGACTGACATACCATAGGTTCATAATCATAATCAAACAGACATATTCATATCTCAAGGCTCAACTCATGACATCAATAAAATGAGGAGCTATCAATTTAGAATTCAATTCAAAATATATACTGGTTCATATCAAGAATTCAGATTCAGCAACTGATCATGCTTTATCAAAACAAGGATAATAATCAACATATGTATTATCAAGAAGCATGATTCAATTCATAATAACAAATCAAATATTTATACTATTTCTCATGCATATGGAAAATTATCCACTCACCTGACTCGAAAGCAACAAAACTCAAAGCTGATATCGAAAGAAATCCTACTGACGTCCCGCCGGTAGAATATCAGGATTATTTGAATACAAAGGAGGCATATTCAAGAACGACTCGAAAGAATATATAACCTATTTAATACACTTATCTAAGGGTGTATTCCGTATTCCTATATGTTTTTGAACTAACTAGCCAATTTTCTCAAAAACCCAAAAATCTAACGGTTTTTCCGAAATCTAATCCATAATAAAACAAATAATAAAATTGGCAATAATTCACTAAATAAAACTCAATTATTCATCAAACCAATCTGCAAAAGTTAATATTACAGCTAGGGACCAATCTGTAATTTATCCTATTTTTAAGGGTCAAATTGCAACTTTTGTCAACTTGAAGGACCAAACTGAAATTGTCATAAATCCATTACTATACTGAATTTCTGACCATAATCAGTTCTCATTTCTGTCTAGATCATCTCATTATACTCCAAGGAACATTCTGGAATTTTACCAAATTTTTTTAGGGTCAAATTGTAATTTTGTCAAATTAAAGGACTAAATTGAAAGTGTTAAATTATCTTATCTATACAGTAATTCTGTCCATAATTCATATTTCATTCTTTCCAGAATCTCGGAATAGGCTCCAGGGACCAATTTGTAATTTTCCAAAGTTTGGGGACTAAACTGTAATTTTTACAAATTAAGGGACCAAATTGAATTTTCATCATCTTCAACCTCCAATCCAGAATTTTAACAGAAACCTACTGTTCTCCCCTGATTTTTAACTCAAAATTCACCATTCAAATAAAACTATAACTCAAAATCATCACAATCTTCCATAATCAACTAAATCATCAAATACCCACAACAATTAACCCTACAACACAAAACACAAATTTCATAACCCTAACATTTATCAAAATCAAAATTAAAGCTTAATTAACATATATTTATACATAATCTTACCTTTTTACTTATTTCCTTCAATTCCTTTCTATTTCCCTTCCAATTTCCCTCTTTTCTCTTCTTCTTCTTCTTCTTCCTCCTTTTCTCTCCTGCCGGTTTGCTCTCTTAATTTCAGATCTCTCTCTGTTTTTTTACTTCCTATTTATATTTATCAAGTTTTGTTGAATTACCTCTATACCTCTAATTCATTTATTCCAACTTTTAAGCCTCAAAGGGCTTTATTGTATTTTCCTATCCCTTTAATTCAAAACATTACAATATAACACAGTTTAACGATTACATGATGAGATGTGCCATAAGAGAGAATGAAGCCATGACTTTGCGTAGATTTTATAAAGGCTTGAAAGATGATCTTAGAAGAGAAGTTGTATTTCAAGGTGTATATATCTTTGACCAAACTTATACCTTAGTTAAAGACTACAAATTGGTCACAAAGAATCAGTGGAAGAATCGTCAGGACTCTTATAGTATCCTTATTAGGTCCCAATTCAGAAGTAGTGATTCTTTGTTAGATGCTCCACCCCACAAACCTAATCCGAATAACTCCCAACTTTATAAGAAATATAAAGGCAATCGAGTTGTTAATGAAGTGTGTAAGGTGTGTTCAATGGTTAATTGTACTAATTGTCTAGGTTTTGGTCATATCTTTTTAGATTGTACCTCTAAACCTTTAGTCATCCAAAAATATAAGGATATAGGTAAAGAGGAATATTCTATTATTGAAGTGTATGAGCCTAATCTTGAGGATTTTAGTGACCTAGATGACGAGGATGTGCAAGAAGAGGGACTTAACCCAATGAGTCCACGTGAGCTTAAGAATGACGTTAGGGAAGAGTCTGATATGTTTGCTTTAATGGTAGAGGAAGTTTTAGGGAACTCTTCAGTGGAATCGCCTATAGAGATAAGTATGATCTTAGAAGAGTCTCATGATATTAGTCCTCCTAAACTACCTGATTCCTCACCCCACATGCTTGGTGTCCAGCACATCATAAGTTTAGAACAACATGTTGAGCTTTCTAACCCATTACCTCATGCATGTGATAAGGAAGATGAAGATAATCCTAATTTACTTGATTGTGTCCATACCATATCTACACATGTTTCAAACAATGTTTGTCTCATTCCACACCCTCGATTATTTAATGTTCATAGTTACAAACCTGAGAAGCCTATAGAACACCTTCCCATATCTTCTTACGATAGGATGTCTAAGTCAATTGAGTCGTTACCATGTGGAGTTCATAATTTGCACGTGGAGATCATGAAAAAAATTCAAGCAAGTAATGAACAATACAAATTTCAAGCTGATTTACTTAAGTATCATAATGCATTTAATGTTGGAGATTATTTCATGATACAGATTAGACCTGAACGGTGTCCTTTGAAAACCGATCATAAATTGCAAGTAAGTAGTGTTATACCATTCAAAGTGTTGCAAAAGATTGAATCAAATAATAATGTCATTAAATTGCCATTAAACTTTGATATTAGCTCTACTTTTAACATGAAGGACCTCATTATTCATAAAATACAACCTATCATTGATGCTCCTTTTGATACCCCTACATCATTATCCATATCTTTGGCACAAAAGGAACATATTAATGCTACTTTGAATGCACAAGTTGTTTTTACTAGGGATGATGAACTTCAGCAAATCCCAGTATATGGGCTCGACGACCAGATTCAGACTATACCTGGATTATCAGAGAGACATCACAACAGTTTGATCCTTATCTTTGACAGCATTATCAGAGCTGCCTTGACCTATACTCGACGGGGTCGAGTTCTTCCAACCCCGGGAGAATTGATGGGGATATCGAATCGAAAACATTGTTTACGCACGCATATGATCATAGACGATAGAGGATAGCCCAAACCATTGAGAAATTGAGCTTTAGCTTATGTTTTTGGGTTTAATTTATATGAACTTTTAGTTAAGGTTTATTAATTTGATTTTATTTGTTAGGTTTGATTTAATTATTGTTAGGTATTTTATTTAGTGGGCCATAAGCCCAAACGCTTGTTCTGGTAAGAGTTTTAGTATTTATATCCCACTTTTCTAAATATTAGACAGTTTTGATAATTAATGAAAATATTGCAGACTTTACATATCTTCAATCCTTTTTTTTTTTTCTCTTCTTTAGCTTTCTTCTTTCTTTTCCTGCTTTAATTCTTATTATTTATTGTCCCGCATCAATTTCCCTAATTTTGGGCTTTGATTATAGTGATGAGAAATACATGCTGCAGGCTTGGCAGCTGGATCAGTCCCATTAAAATATGTAATTTGTCATAATAAATGTTTAGGTATAATCCAAAACTAGAATACATAGGTTTGGATAATGTGCAGAAATGCACCTCCTGTTTCATGGACATTTTTTTTTTGTCTTGAATGACTCGTCTTTTGCCATGGTTTTCTCTTTGACGACGCCAAGAAAGCATTGCTAGTTGTGTTCCACAATACAGAAGAATAGGACGAAGATGACAGTAGTGTTGCCATTGATACACTTCAAGTGTCACCAATGGTTTTGTTTGATCTTTTTACAGTGCCACTAAATGCACTGTCAAATATATTTACCAATGTTGGAGCACTCATATGCTGAAAATTCAATGCCTCAGTAGAGAGCAAAAGGGCCAAACTTTGTAAATATACTTTTTGTATGGATATGGAGCTTAGTTTGGGTAATTACTGCTTAGTTTGAGACTTGCTCGACTTGGATGGTTGCAGAAGTGCATCGCATTATAAGGAGTGGTTGAGGCAAATCAAGACACACAATGACACCATTCTTGAATGGCAATTTTGGCCTCATGCAAGTCAATGAGCCATACCCAGACTAGTTTGTTAGTAGAAGCCTCCATATTGATAATATAAAGGAAATAAAAGAAGCCAAGCTAGAGTAGATAAGGCATGCATGATGGGATAAGAATAAAATATCTTTTGAAGATGATTGCATGATCAGTAATGACAAGTTGGTATAGCAAGGTGGTCATCATTTAAAGCCCCTTTAAAAAAACCACTCTGTAATAGTCTGAAAGGTTGCAAAAGGAAGGAACAGTCTGAACTGCAAGCTTGAAAAACGCTTGAGAATCGAGCATTGCAGGTTTCTAAACATCTTTATATATCCTGAGATTCTTATCACATATATGTATTGATTTGCAATGCAGATAGTTAGAATTTATGTGGGAATTTCTTAGAGCCCTTTCTTTGAAGATTTAATAATCATTCAAATTTCAAGTCCCTAAAATGTTGCTGTAAAGTCATCGTAGTGATTAATTTTCTTATATTTTCCTTTCATCAGTTATGCCTAGAGGTGGATGTAGAAAACACATCAACGTCAAGCTCTTCCACATTCAAGGACCTGAAAAAATTGGCCATGATGAAGGTTCAACCATACTCCCCAAAGAGGATGAGCAAATGATCATCGCCAACAAAGAGAAGCAAGATAATTCTCTTATCGATCAAGTTAGAGTTCCTTTCTTGGAATAGCATACCATATGTCCTCATCTAATTTTTCTCATCATATTCTTGACATATTTTTTAGTAGCATAAATACATATATTTGGCAATTTTCCAGGAGATCACATGTACTGCAGAAGCATGTGTAGGAAGTTCAAAGGCTTCCCAAAAAGGTAGAAGACACAAAATGAAGCACAGGAAGTGGCTTGGATGGCTTGCAATAGGATGCTGATCATGCTAGCTATCCCCAACAAATTATGCAATCTAGTCTTTCACCAGTTCTAATTTTACTAGTTCCACATCTTGCAGCTTTCATGAAGCTCTATGCTTTTCTTATCAAAATTTCCACAACCTTTTTATGTCTAATCATTGCTTCTATTGGTTTCAAAATGTAATACTCTCCTCTTAATAGTAAAATGTTAAGAATCTCCTCGTCTTTAGAACAATTTTGAAGTGAATTTCTATTATTCTATAATAAAAAGGACATGAGACATATTCCCTTCATCCCCACTATCTTTTTTTCTTCTTTTTTTTGTCTCAAGACGTTACCTCAATGTCTAGTTAAGGTGGAGTTAAAGCTGCCTGCATCTCTATTTTAGATAAATCTATGGACTTACCACTGAGTGATTGCTTAATGTCCAACTTCTGCTTATACATGGATTCATTTTTATCAATTCCGCAGCTTGATGAAGTTCACAGCCAGTTTGTTGCCGCACTGAATGATCTCTTTGAAAGGCACAAAGCACGGGTTGGCTTTGCTGATGTTGAACTGAAAATTTTATAATTTGACGACAGAACTTAATTTATTTCTAAATGTTTCTTTATAACATTTATTTCTTTACTTTCTTGTTCATATGTTGTATTTGATTTGATAACGAGCAAAATCAAACTTTAGAAGCAATTAGAAAAAAGAATTTGGAGCAGAAATTATGATAATTCGGTTCTGTTTCTTCTCAGCTGTAACTATTATGCAGAAATGATAATGGCCTGAGGTAATTCTTAACAAAACAGCAGAAAACTCTTCTTCTGCAAAAATTGTTTGGCCCAAGAAATTTCTGCAGACCCACCACCAACTTGCCTGTCTATTTTATACAAGTAACGCAACAAACTTTGCCAGAACTTGTCAGGGCAACGAAATGATGTGAAATTTCCTTACTCCACAGGTCCCCACAGAAGCTTATACTAGTCCAACCTGGAACCTTTCTTCCACTAGTATCCAAACCATTTTTACCAATGAATTTCACTGTAGAATAAATTTCCAAACTACATTGTCATCAACATGAGTAATAGGAAAATTAAATCCACAAATGGCAATCTCAATGAGTACCATTTGGCCTAATAACATTAGATAGTGTTGCATCTACATCTAGACCATTCTCCAGAATAATTTTTAGTCCAAAAGCCTTAATAAGAGGACCATTAGGTTTCAAAATCACTTGGTATGGTACTGATGGATCAACATTTTTGTTTTTACTCGGATCCTCTCTCTTAAAAAAGTAACAACAACACAACACTTGTCCAGATATATATATGAGTTTAACGAGCTATTAAATCCAACATCTTAGGCTCAGTTAAACGCGCGAGCGCACAAAAAAAATAAAAAAGAATATATATATATATATTTGTTTGGTGAGCTTCCAAACACACCATCTCTGGGTTTAGTGCTCGGCTGAGCTTAGGCATATATGAGTCCGTTGAGCTATCAAACACCATCTCCGGTCTATGCTCTTTTTAACTCTGAAGAATCTTAGACTCCATGATTAGATCATGAATTAGAGATATTCTACTATAATAAGTCAGAGATATTTTACTCCTTGACGAGTTAGAGATTTTATCTTAATAAATCAGAGATATTTTGTTTATACTTTAATCCCTTCTCTTCGAAAATAAATAAGCCTCATAGGCTATAAAAAAGACCGTGATATCTCTCTAAGGCAGGTTCTCCTTTTTCTCCACTCCTTATTGCATATATATTTTTAGAATTTTTTTCTAAAAGATTATTGCACTTTCTCTTAAACAATACTCATTTAAACACTGGAGAGTTTTTAAATTCACAAAAGAGGACCTTTTGCAGGTATCATGTCATGACTAGATCCATGACCGACATATAGGCAAAGTCCCCTTTAAGTTTTCACATTTATACGAACCAAAACTTACATACAAACTTTTATCATTTAAACATATGCAGCTTCTGATACCATAATTAAAGTTTATAATATAAGATTCATTTCTCAATGTTGAACTTATGACATTAATCAAATGAGGAGTTATCAATTCATAAGTACATAATGATTCATATCAAATATTCAATTTCAATAAGTGATCAAGCTTAATCGAGAGGTAGATAACATTATGAGAATCTTATTGATGCCAAATAGGTAAAGTGTCAAGAGTATCTGAATACAAAAGAAAACATACTAAAAAACAACTTGAAAAGAACGTACAATTATTTAATACACTTAACTTAGGGTCTAACCCACAATCCTATATATTTAGAAATCAAAACAAAATTATAAACTGAAATCAATCCACCCGATTGATTCCAAACATAACTTAAATTGACTGGACAAAAAAAAAATCATTCTTCCCTCACTGTCAGGTCAACCGGTCGATCGAAATCTAACACCTAGCCGGTGGACCGAAATTCTTTTCCTCTCTTTTCCTCTTCTTCTTCCACTACTTGTTCTCTCTCTCAATTTCATATTTCTTTTTATTTATTTATTGATATTTATCAAGCTATTTGTTCAATTATCACAATACCCCTCGTTCATTTATATCTATTTTTAAGCTTTCAAGGACATTGTTATCTTTTTCTATTTATTCTTTCTCTATTTATTTCAAAACATTACATATTAGTTATTTTTTTATTAACCACATTGACTACATAACCAGAAAATTAATTTATTATTCAAGATATTAACCACATTAACTACAGAACCAGAAAATTAATTTATTATTCAAGATATCAACTTGCCCTCAAGCTCATTCTACTAATACCAAGCTCAACAGTTACCTAATGCCATATTGAAATATTGCTCATGTTTGGAAGGAAAGTCCATTTGGAACTCACATTACACCTAACTACAAAAATGAATAAAGCGATGGAGTTAAACAGGTTTTCTTTATATATATATATATATGGGCCTATCTTAAAAAACCCTAAGCCCAAGCCTAAAGTAGACAAGTTGGATCTTCCTAAATGCTCAGGAACACACAGCACCCTAAAAATAATGCCATAATTTCAAGACTTTTCAATACATGTAAAACGTGCCACCTGCCTGGAAAAGCAATCTCCACTAGTCCATGCGGAAGCGAAACAGCTGGAGTTTCTGTTGGTTTTGTCAAATACTTAGAAGAGGGTGCATGTGTTTTCTGCATCTCATGTCTTATTAGAGTGTTAAACTGCATTCAGTCATTTTGAGGTTGAAAGAGAAGAAAGACTAGCTACTTCTGGTAACATTTCAAGACTCCTTCATCTTACCACTCTTATTGTCTAGTTTGGAGATCATATGAAGCTAGATAAAAAGGATAGTTCATAAAAGTGGTGGAGCAAGAATATTCCTGTTGGGGGAAGCCGATGAGCTTAAATGGGTGAAAAATTAGTCAGATATGCACAACGGATGGATCCCATGGTTAAGTAGGATATAAATCCATGCTTCATATTTTTTATAGCAGTATTCAGATCAAGCCTTCTCTTTGTACATGCCTTGTTGATTTTTGAACTCTATCATAATTTAAAGACCTGTTTATGGAGACATTTCCATGAAGCAGTCATTAGCAAGCAGCATGCAGTCTTAAACCGGATTTTTTCCCTCTCCGATTTCTTGGTCACGTTAAAATATCAGACAAAGTATAGACTAAACAAGCCACTTTATGTTTCAGTATTGAGGCGATACGAGGATTGACCCCCCTTACTGCTTTGCTTTCATAGATTGTTGGATTTATAATCGGTGTTATCCGTCCTTTCCGAAAAGCACTGATTGGTGATAATGCTCCTCTTCATGTGATTGAGGACTATGTATACTTGCTCGGGTCAGCATCCCTCTTTGATGATATACATTATATATATATATATATATATATAATGTATATCATCAAAGAGGGATACTGACCCGAGCAAGTATATAAGAGGCAGGAAAATGTACAGAACTGCTAATATTGCGAACACGATTAATGGCTGAATACCTGACCCTTTAAAACCTGAATTTTTGCAAGAGTCAGAAATTGTTAGATACCTTGGTAACCAATACTAGGAAGAGAAGCAAGATTTTGACCACTTCACGGGAGGCATAAAGACAACTAGGAGTTACCTCTCTGCATGTTCCCTCCCATTATCAAAATCATAGTTCGGACAGTTGCATCCCTGCAATTTAAATGATATAAAATTTAAGGAATGTGTTACAGGTGAGTGGTGAAAGCTAATGCTGACTGCATCACCAGAAAATGTAACCTGAAAGTATACTTGTGACAGCAAGCTACTAGATCAAGAGGTTCCTAATCTATAAACTTGGAGATGAAAGCAGGATTTATACCCAAGAAAAGATGCAGAGTCTTCAACTAATGAATAGGAGAACTGGCGCCGAACATGAGATTCCGAATCTGAGTGATCACTCCGATGATAAAAACAGTTATCTACGCAAGAAAGATATCTCTGAAAGTTAGTTCAGATATCAAACAAGAAGCAAGAAATACACCATGAAAGAAGTGGCTATGTTGGGATAAGGATTAGGGGATATTGCTCCGATAGTTGAAGGTGCAAACACTTCCTTCAGATGGAGTTCCCTTGATGTCTTGCTGCTTAAAACCACTTACTAGTTAAAATTAATTTCATCATAAATTAAATTGTTTTAAGAAAGTAATTAAATTAAATTAAATACTGCAATTGCAAAAAATTAAAGGGCGAAAATAAACCCAACAAATTTCCCTTCTCATTAACATCAACTTGACAATAATATCAGCCTCACCATATAATTGAATACTATATGAGCCACCACCCTCACCCTCACAGCCTCACCAACACTGAACTACCACCCTCTCTCCAACACAAAATCACCGTAACAGGCCATTGATGAAACCAACAACGACTGAAACCATCATTGATTCATTGTTAATGAAGAG
>Ga0325414_1005706_pt1 | contig 13172 bp, 10 predicted proteins | sample PopdelMetagenome_8_FD_206183 | JGI IMG/M metagenome (GOLD analysis project Ga0325414, IMG submission 206183) | Populus deltoides microbial communities from Bellville, Georgia, United States - Leaf-PdKOR-R3 | ecosystem: Host-associated > Plants > Phyllosphere > Phylloplane/Leaf | place: USA...
TTATTTTGGTGTTTTGAGTCTTCTGTTGCAACTTCATGAAGTGACTTTGGATGCTTTGTCCGTGCAGTTTGATGAGCAGAAAGATCAAGTAGCAGTAGAGCAAATATTGCGGGTTGTTTTTCTAGATCCACAGCGTCCTAGTCCTGTAAGTATCAATAATATGTCAATAATCATGGAATCAAATTTATATGTGCTTTAGGATCGATTTTGTTTCACACGAATGCCATACAAGCTCATAGAACTACGTGTGATGCTATTTTTACAGGCTATGGAAAAGTTGAAGCGCCAGTTGGCTGATGCTGATGCAGCTCTTGAGGCACGCAAGAAACCTCCAGAAGATGCAGGTCCGAGGATTATTGGTGAAGGACTAGTGATAGATGAATGGGTGAGTTATCAAGTGTTGCATTTCCCAACTTCTCCCTGTGAATTTCTCTGTACGATGCCTAATCTTTGTCTATTCATTTTGTACAGAAAGAGCGAAGGGAAAGATACCTTGCTCGGCAGCAGGTTGAAGGAGTAGACTCGGTATAGAGGGGCAGTTGTCTTCAAGGTGCATTTGTATGATGAATGGATACAATCTTCCATTCAGTAAATTCCTTCAACCTTTTCATGTAATGCAAAGGTTATTTTGTGTTCTGTGAATCATGTAGGAAACTTCAGCATGGTGTGTAAAAAGGAAAAAAATGTGAGATGAATTCTGTGATTTGAGGAATTGAAACTTTTTCGTTCAACAGCTTTCTGTAGATAATTGTGATTTTGTTTTCCCATTTCAGAAATAAACTGATCTTTACTCAAATGTAATGCGCATAATTTCAAGCTGAATGAGTGTTCTTATGAGGGAAAAACTTTCTTCAAGGCAGAAATCAGATCTCGATGCTTAATTTTTTCTCTGTTATTTCTCATGGCGGTCTTCCATGGTTGATCCATTGAGATACCATGGAATCTCACTGCTGTTAGTCTGTGATGTGCATGATTAATCCTCATTGCCTGGAATTCGGTGGTCTCCTGTTGATCACCATAGTTGAAACACACCCTGGCCCATGAACAGCCTGTGGTACCCACACGCTGGACAGGACCCCGGAAGGACAGGAAAATCTTGTGGCCCGCAACTGGGTGTCTCCAAACTCTGAGCTGATTCCAAGCATTCTTTGCTTTTTGTGAATTTCCCCTTCCTTTCTCGGTGGTGATTGGGGACGCCGCACCCCTTGTATAAATATAACCACGGTAAAAATTGACTTATTTCTCATAGTTTCTTTATTCTTTTTCCAAAAGTGGGTGATAATAGGAAAGAAATTGCAAAACTGAAGCCTAGATTGTGAGGGTATTATAAAGGTATTGTATGTAGAGTTTCGAATTAAAGACAGGTTTATCCACGCAACAAACTGTGTAGACAAGCCTTAGTTTTTAAGCTTGTTCTGGTGATCGACCCGCAGAATGCCCAGATCATGGGTTTGTTTTAATTAGATTATCCAGGGTTGACTTTTAATTTTTTTGTTATTTAAAAATTGATGTTTTTGAAAAAAATAAATACAAAAAATAAATATTCAATGAATTAAAATCGAGTTTTTAATTGGATGATTGAGTTAAATTGTGTTTTTTTTTTAATTATCTAGATTTTTAATTATTTTTTTAAATTAGACCTGTTCTAGTCTTGGATTGACAAGAACGAGTTTTAAAATTATGAGACAAACTAGTTGAGGGGGATGGTTGCTTCAATTTACTTGCGCTACTGGAATCTGTCGACTTTAGGCTGGAGGGTTGGCCCATGATTTAAGGAGAAATCCTACTCTCATAGTCATAGCCTCCCAGTTCAGCTTTTTTTTCTTGTTTTTATTTTTTTTCCTTTTTCTAATAAAAATGTGTTCTAATCTATAGTTATTTTTTAAGGAGATAACTAATCTCATCCGACACTGATGTTGTTTGCATGCTCAAAGTACCTTAAATTATAGGGTTGAAGATGCCCGCATGACATAGTTGAATAATTGATGCAAACAAGCAACAAATTGCGATGGAAGAAATTATTTTTGCGTTGAAATCGGTTTAAATAAGGTTTCCACACAATAGATTTTAATCTATACATTGGGATTTTTGCTGACATAAAGCTCAAGACCCTTTCAATTCGAGATAAATTTGAGAACAATTTCATATAATTCTTGACAGTGAAACCAGTAGGGTATGTACTCCTACCAAAAATCAAAAGAGCCGACTACCAAATCCAACCCAAGCAAGCCCAGCTACACATTCTTCGGACCTTGCCCTCCTTAGGTCATCTCATAGCCTCGTGCTTTGGGATAATCTTCATCCGTAACATACCTTGACCAGAACCAGTGAGTCTTCCATACTTGTCCCATCTCTTCGATTGGAATGCCCTTTGTCTCAGGCAAGAAGTAGTAGACAAAGATGGACATCAGCACCACAAAGAAGGCAAAGAAGAGGAATATCCCAAACTTCAAGTGGCAAAGCATCGTGGGAAAAATCTGGGCAAGTATGAAAGTGAAAAGCATGTTGACAGACACAGTGATACTTTGTGCAGCTGATCGGATTTCCAGTGGGAAAATCTCACTTGGCACCAACCAACCAAGAGCGCCCCAGGACCAAGCAAATCCCGCAACGTAAATGCACATGAAAAACACCACAACAATAGCATACCACTTGGGCAATTCACCAGGGTTCCCGTTAACTCCAAACTTGGCACCAAAACAAGCTGCTACGACTGCCTGCACATACGCAAAAGTTGACCCAAAAAAATGTATCAGACATTCGTAGGTTTTGTCGTACCCTCTCGAGAGCTCGACATCGCGGCGACCCTTCCTAGTAGCAGGGATTTGATTTCGGGGTTTTTTGTTTTGTGAAAAAGGGAGTCGCCACCTAGTATTATGATCACTAGGAAACCTAACTGGTCTTTCAGAGATTCTAAGGCAAGGGACTGGTTGCGTGAAGAGAAGGTTTTAGCACCCCTAGTACGCCCTACCTAAGATAAGCTGCTTGGTGTTTGGTTTGCCTATAATTGCTATGGTGTTGATGTTCTCTAATCCCATCAGTTCCCTAGGATAAGTCTGTTATGATGTACAAACTTGAGTTCAAAGTTTAAGGGAAAGAATCCTTGGCCAATATGAATCATACCTTTAGATATGTTTATAGAGTGCCAAAGAGAAACGGCGCAGAACTCTTGAAGTCCATACTTGATTTGAAATAAATTTAGAATTTATGAATTTAGAGACATCTAAGATAGAAATCTGAGGAGATTCAATGCGCTTAAGAGCTCATTTTCCCCTTAGTATTTCAAGTGTTTCGCGACTCGTAAATCGCAGGAAGAGAAACAAAAAAACTAAGTTAGAAATCTAAGGAAATTCAAGGTGCTTTAAAAACCCATTTTGCCTTAGTATTTCATATTTCCTTGACTCTTAAACCGTGGAATCAAAATTTTGAAATGTCCCCAATTATAATTGAGGTTTCGTTCAAGGATGTGCGATTAAATTGTTCTAAATAAAATTTTAGGCATAAATCTGCCCTTATGTTAAAAATAAACAAGTTGTGTTCCTATTAACAATATTTTGGACATTTACCTTTCATGAGTTTTTTTGCCCTTATATTATTAAGGGATAATGACTTGTTATTCCTAAAAAATATTTTTTGATATTTACCCCTTGGGGTTTCTTTATCTAAATATTAACGGTGAGCAATGGCGAATTATTCCCAATAATATTTTGAATATTAACCCATTTTGGGGTTTCTTTATCCAAACATTTGTAGTGAATAATAACAAATTATTCCTAATAATATTTTGGATATTAACCCATTATGGGTTTCTTTATCCAAACATTACTAATGAATAACAAATTATTCCTAATAATATTTTGGATATTTACCCCTTTGGAATTTCTTTATCCAAACATTAATAGTGAATAAAAAATGAATTCCCAAAAATAAGATTTTTATATTTTTTGGAATATTAGTCAACACCCTTTGGAATTTACAAACATGTTGTAAACTCCAAGATGCAAGAAAAATAATTTTTTTGTGTTTAAAAAATCCATGCTAAAACACATTTTTTGAGACCTCGAATATTTGTCTTAAAAAAAAAACAATTTAAAATATGTTAGGGTATTGGCCGTATGCAACACACAAAAACATTTTTATATTTTTGATAAAAAAAATGTTTTTATCACAACAATTAAATGGAAATATCACAGCCAACGCTTGCAAAACATCATAAAAATAAGTTGTCACATGGGGTAAAGTCCTGAAAGTAATATTTTAAACTCAAAATCGGCACCACGACCCATCCTCTGCCATTCTTTTTCGATCTTGAAACAAATGTCATGCTTGTTTCACATGGCGGGAAAGAACACAGATTAAATGCTGAGACTAAAAAACAACATGTATGTCATCTCATTTTCACAAAAACAGAGAAAGAAAGCATGAACCCAGAACCTGCCGAAAAAAAGAAAAAAAACCAAGTCCCTTAATTAAACAGACCCTTCCTCACGTTTTTTCCTTAATTAGACAGCCCCTCCCTCACGTTTTTTTTACTCTTCCTTCTGCACCTATAAGCCACTTATTCCTATGCCATATTACATTTGCAAAGAGATGCTCCAAGCGAAGGAAGGCAGGGATGATGAAAACCTTTTTAACCTACGGTGTTGCACAGCAATAGAACAAGAAAACAAAACACAGCTTGTCAACTCAAAACCTAAACGTAGCATGACCCATCATCTTCGACAGGAGGGATTAAGTCATATACCCATGAAAGCTAAATGTTTGAAACCCAAACCTATAACAGAACTTGTTGCTTACGCCCACCCTTTCTCTAATCTCTGACACTGCCATGGTTCGTTTCATACAAAAAGGAAAGAACTGAAAGACCATGCCTTTATATCATGTATATATATCAAAGACACTAAAACAGAAACAACAAAGCAAATGGCCAACCAACTCTTTCAAAGAAAACAGGAAGGAAAGCACACTCTAGAACCAACTGAAATATCACCTTAACTGCAGAGGACCTTCTCTCGTTTTTTTTCTTTTCCTTCTGGACAGAGCTTTATCTAGGAGCCAAGCTCATCCTATGCAATATCCTAAGGCAAAGAAACATTCGAATAAAAGAGAAAAGGGGTGGGGGGCCTTTTAGGCTCACGGTTCCTCACGAGGGAGGAAGAGGAAGAAACACATAGCTCTAACATAGACAAACATCTAAACTCAAAGCCATGGGAGAGACAATGGTCAAGCATATGACCTGCTGTCAGCATAAAGAACGGATATCCAAAGCAAAGGAAGAAATAAAACGGGAACAGAACAAACAAAACAGATGCCAGTTTTGAAAATAGCAGGAAAAAAACAAGAGGCCTAAACTTATACCTGCAGATTTTTGCTTGCGAAAATGGAGTGCAAACCGGTGGGCAGTCCCTGCAGATTTGCCTTTTGGTGACTTAAAGAGAACCTCCCTCTTCTACCGTCAGGAACTTTTCAAACTCTTTAGAGCTTGTTAAATTCCTTTTCGGCAAGGTAGGATAGATTGATGTTAACCTCCTTTCCCTTTCGTTTTCCTTTTCCCTTCTGTCTCTCTACTTTTTTTTTTTGCATCTGTGTTTACTTCTCCGTCTCCCTCTACTCTCTCTGTTTTCTCTTCACTTTTCTGTTTGTTCTCCCTCTGCGTCCTCCTCTTTTTCTATCTATCTTTTTAAAACTCTCCCCGTTCTCTTAGTTTTTCTATGCTAAATCTCCCTGTTCTTTTCTTTTTTCCTTTGTGTTTAAACTCTCCCTCTCCTCTCTTTTTTCTTTTCTCTCTCTTTTTCTACAAAGCAGTTTGTTATATATGCAACAACTGAAGACCACCCTCACATTCTCTCATCTCCACTTTATGTCTTAGGGAAACAATCCTAGCCCTTAGATGATGATGAGGCTCCTCTTTGCGTCTTCTTTCACAGCTGGCTCAGTGAGGTGCAACGGTTTCCCTTGTGAAATCTTGACTGGCAGCTAAGGACATGGCGTGAAGAGGTGTGCTGTCCTGCACACGCCAGGTTGCAGGGGATGCAAGGACGGGAGATTTCAAAAACTAGCAGGAAACGGTTGCAGAGGAGGGAAGGGAATGCAGACGGGGTACAATACCATGCTAATTGTATTTTTAGGATGGGGCTGTTCTCATGCGGCACCGTTTAGCTAAAGAAGTGAAAAAAAGAAAAAAGAAAAAAAAAGAGACAGAGACGGTGTCGTTTAGAAAGGCAGCAGAAATGCAACCCATCGTGGCAGAATTTCTATCATTTTCTAATCCTATCCCTGTTTTTCTATTTCTTCCCAGAACCCAGCCAAGCTCTTCCAATCTTTATTTGCAATTAACTCCCTTATTTCAGTTTTTTTCAATTCAGTCCTGCAAACTTGGGGGGCAAAAAACCTTTTTGCGCAGAATTTTTGCGGTAGGATTTTCACTTTCTCAGTAGATATTCAAACATGAATATCTTAAGCTTCTGATATCGAAATCAAGCGATTTAAAAACCAAAATTTACCTATGTGTGTAGGACTACAACTTTCACGAGGGATTCAAGGTGAGATAAAATCGTTTTACTGAACAGAAACGGGCAGCAATCTGGTTGATAAAAAAAGGTCTCCTTTAGCACGTATAGCTTAAAAAATGGGTGACAACAGGTATAATAAGAGAAACAATACAAAGAGAGCTAATTTCTTCTGCAACCAAGAAAATTACCTGGCGTATCAACATCTGAAAACCACCCTCAAAGAAAAGAAACCTTCTCCCCCACTTGTCGACGCCATAGATTGAAACCATGGTAGCAACGACATTAACAACACCAGTGATCACAGCAGACATGAGCGAAACATTGCTACCAAAACCAATTGTTTTGAACAAAACAGGAGCGCAAAATAAAACGACATTAATGCCAGTAAGTTGCTGAAAGAGTGGAATCATTACTGCCATGGTTATGTGAGGCCTGTACTTTCTTTGCAATAAATTTCTCCATGGATGTTCTACTTTTATTGAAGCTTCACTAGCAGCAACAAGGTCGTTAAACTCCTCATCAACATCATCTACACCACGAACTCTTCTCAATTTTTCTCTAGCCTCATCATGCTGGCCACGTTCGATCATAGAGTTTGGAGTATCAGGAAGGACTAGTGATCCAACTATGATTATAAGGGCAGGAACCATAGCACCACCCAAACTCAATCTCCATCCCCGATCACTATGGATTTTAGCAAAGAAATAGTTTAACACATTGGCAACAAGGATACCAATTGTGATTGATAATTGAAAACCAATGTTGAGTGCACCTCTGAACTTGTACGGAGCCATCTCAGAGAGGTAGAGTGGCACAGACTGTAATCACAAACAAAAATGAAAATAATTAAATCTCTAATAACCTTGGATTAAACCAATTAGTAAATAATCAAATTGGAGGTATTGAACAGAACTTTTATCTTTCTTGGGACCATACATTCTTGTCTTGTTGTTCATGTTTCTTGGATTAAGAACAAATACTACTTTAAACACATAAATCAATCAAACAAATAAACAAAAAAGAGAGCAGAAAATGCAGTTTTCCATACTTAATTAAGTTTAATTAACAATTAAGCTGCTATCAACTTACAATTTTTCTATTCAAAGCTACCATCAACAAGTGAACTTTTTGTGGAAATAACAAGCGCCAGAGATGTCATGCTAAAGAAAAACAAGGCAACTATGACTTCCAAAAAATGATAAAATAATAAAGTACCTCCCTTTATCTTATTCCTAATCATTCAGTTGAATTCTTTGACTTGATAAAATGTTGAAATATTCCAGATTGTTTCCTGAGTCTTAGGACTATTTTTAGTTATGTTGAATAATTCCTCTTTGGTTTGAGGAACACGTTTCTTTCCCTTTGTTAACCATGATTGCATCCTGTAAAATCATGAGTTTGTTATTTTCCTTTGTCACGGTGTAAGGCTATTTATTAGCCACTGCTGCAGCTTAATAATACATCTTCTTGATCTGTCTCTTGCTAGCGTTAACATGTGGTATCAGAGCATAAAATCTGATCACTAGTTTTTTCATTACAGGGACTAGATAAGAAGACGAAACACTGAGAGGAGTGAAACACCGAGAGGGTGAGGAAAACACATACAAGTGAAACACAGAGAGGAGAGAAACACTGTGAGGAACACATAATTTCCAGAATTTTAGAGAGAAGAAACACATAATTATGTCATCTGAGAATAGCTTTGTGCGACCTGCTATTCCGCGATTTGATAGTCATTACGACCATTGAAGTATGCTAATGGAGAATTTTCTACGTTCCAAAGAATATTGAAACTTGATAGAGACTGGAATTACTGCTGCAGCAGAGGACAAGGATCTACGGGAGAAAACCATTGATGAGCTCAGATTGAAAGATCTCAAAGCTAAGAATTACCTTTTCCAGGCTATTGATCGTTCAATACTGGAAACCATCTTGAAGAAGGATACTGTAAAGGACATATGGGATTCTTTGAAACGAAAGTATCAAGGCACAACTCGGGTAAAACGAGCTCAACTGCAAGCACTTCGCAAAGAATTTGAAGTATTGCACATGAAAACTGGAGAATCAGTTGATGACTATTTTGGCCGAACTCTCATTATAGCCAACAAAATGAGAATCCATGGAGAAAAAATGGATGATGTGGTAATTATTGAGAAAATTCTGCAATTGATGACTCTTAAGTATGATTATGTTGTATGCTCTATTGAGGAATCAAACGATCTTGATGCTTTGTCTATTGATGAGCTTCAAAGCAGTCTTCTGGTACACAAACAGAGGATCTATCGACATGGAATAGATGAACAAGCCCTTCAAATTAGTCATAGACAACACCAAGGAGGTAGAAGTGGAGGCAGAAGTGTTTACCGTGGTAGAGGGAGAGGCAGAGGCAGATTTGAATTTGACAAATCTGGCATAGAATGCTACCACTGTCATGATTTTGGGCATTTTCAGTGGGAGTGTTTTAAGCGAGCCAAAGATCATATGGCCAAGTATGTAGAAACAAAGGAAGAAATGCTATTGATGGCACTTGTAGAACACGAAAAGACTGACACTGAGCACACCTGATACCTTGATTCTGGGTGTAGTAATCATATGTATGGAGAAAGGTCTTTGTTTTGTGAGCTGGACAATAACTTCACAGAGTCAGTGAAGCTGGGAAATGACTCAAAGCTTGCAGTACGCGGCAAGGGAAAGATTTGATTTGAGGTAAATGGCATCGTGTTTGTAATTCCAGAAGTATTTTATGTGCCAGATTTGAAGAACAATTTATTAAGTCTCGGACAGTTGCAAGAAAAAGGCATGACAGTGTTGATTTAGCATGGAAAATGCAAAATCTTTCATGCTTTCAAAGGTCTAATTATTGAAAGCAGGACAACACAAAATAGGATGTTTTATGTCCATGCTCGGTGTTCATCAGAAGAACAAAAATGCTTTTCATCATCCACCACAGATCAAGCAAATCTTTGGCATTATCGTTACGGGTACCTCAACTGGAATGGACTTCGCCTTCTTCAACAAAAAGGAATGGTGAAGGGACTACCCAAATTTAAAGGCTCTCAAACTGTATGTGAAGATTGTTTAAAAGGAAGGCAGCATCGTGATCCATTTCCCAGTGAAAGCAGCTGGAGAGCTTCCACCACACTTAACTGGTACATGCAGACATATGCGGGCCAATCAATTCAAGCTCCAATAGTAAGAAGAGGTATCTGCTTATATTTATTGATGATTTTAGCAGAAAAATCTGAATTTATTTTTTGGCTGAAAAATCAGAGGCATTCGATTTCTTTAAAACTTATAAAGCAAGAGTAGAGAAGGAAACAAAGACATGCATTCTAGCTGTCAGAACAGACCGTGGGGGAGAATTTACATCCTAGGAATTCACAAATTTTTGTGAAATTCATGGAATTCATAGACAATTAACTGCTGCCTATACTCCTCAACAAAACGGTGTTGCGGAGAGGAAAAATCGCATTATTATGAATACGGTGCGAAACATGTTGTTCGCAAAACAAATTCCTAAAACTTTCTGGGCTGAAGCAGCAAATTGGTCTGTGTATATGCTAAATCGATGTCCAACTCTTGCCGTAAAGAACAAAACACCTGAGGAAGCATGAAGTGGAATTAAACCTTCAGTGGATCATTTTCGAGTTTTTGGTTATGTTTCCCACGTGCATGTACCAGACAGTAGAAGAGTGAAGCTGGATGCTAAAAGCTTAAAATGCATTCTGCTTGGGGTAAGTGAAGAATCTAAAGCTTATAGGCTGTTTAATCCTACATCTAACAAAATAATTGTTAGTCATGATGTTGTGTTCGAAGAAGATCAACAATGGTGCTGGGAAGACAATCACAAACATAATTTATTGACTGATCTTGAGTGGGAGCCACAAGAAGCAGCAGATACAAATGATGGGGAAATTGAAGCTAAGTCTGGAGCAGATGCAGAACTGGGAGCCATTTCAGCAGAAAAGGAAGCTGATTCTGGAATAATTGCAGACCTGGGAGCAATTTCAGGCGAACAGGAGCCTGAGTTTGACGAGGAAGAGTCTGCATTAAATGGATTGCAGCCTGGAGTTGATGATGAGGAACAAAATACTCCAAATAGCAACATTTTAGAGCATCAGGGACGAATCAAGAAACCACCAGTCTGGATGCAAGATTATTCTGCTGGTCAAGGGTTCTCCGATGAAGAAGCTGAAAATTCAATGTTCTTGGCCCTGCTAGGTGACAGTGATCCTATGACCTATGAAGAAGCAGCAAAATCTAAGAGATGGAGGAGTGCCATGGACCAAGAAATGCAATCCATGGAGAGGAATGACACATGGGAGCTCACGGCATTACCATTAGGAGGGAAGAGTATAGGAGTAAAGTGGATTTTTAAAACTAAAGTCAATGAGAAAAGGGAAGTAGACAAATACAAGGCAAGGCTAGTTGCCAAAAGTTACTGTCAGCAACATGGAATTGATTATGCTGAAGTATTCGAACCAGTAGCCCATTTGGATACCATCCGAATTGTCATTGCGTTTGCTGCACAGAACAGTTGGGTGATCTATCAACTTGACGTCAAGTCCGCCTTCTTGCATGGGGAAATTAATGAGGAAGTCTTCGTTGATCAGCCCCCAGGTTATGAACAGAAAGGACATGAATCCAAGGTCTATCGACTCAAGAAGGCTTTATATGGACTCAAACAGGCACCCCGAGCCTGGTATAGTCGCATTGAAACGTATTTCATCAAAGAAGGGTTCACAAAGTGCCCATACGAGCACACCTTGTTCATTAAAACTGTTGGTGGAGGTAAAATTCTAATTGTGTGTCTTTACGTTGATGATCTCATTTTTACCGGCAACGATCAAATGTTGTTTGCACAATTTAAGAATTCCATGATGTCTGCATTCGACATGACTGATCTTGGTAGAATGAGGTTTTTTCTTGGTATTGAAGTATTATAGAGAACAGATGGTATATTTATCAGTCAACGTAAATATGCACAAGAGATTCTGGAGAGATTTAAAATGGATCAGTGTAATTCAGTTCATAATCCAGCAGTTCCTGGTTTTAAACTTACAACAGATGAAGAAGGCATTAAAGTTAACAGTACTCTCTATAAACAAATAGTGGGAAGCCTCATGTATTTAATTGCTACACGTCCAGATTTGATGTTTATTGTCAGCTTGATTAGCCGATATATGGAAAGTCCTGCTGAAAGTCACTTGTTAGCAGCCAAACGGGTCTTGAGGTATATCAATGGCACGACCAACTTTGGGATATTCTACAAAAAAGGAGGAAATACAGAGTTTTTTGGATACACAGATAGCGATTATGCCGGTGATCAAGATGATAGAAGAAGCACCTCGGGTTATGTTTTCTTTATGAGTTCAGGGGCTATTTCTTGGTCGTCGAAGAAACAACCAGTTGTTTCCTTATCCACCACCGAAGCTGAATTCATAGCAGTAGCTTCAAGTGCATGCCAAGTCGTATGGATAAGTAGAATTCTAAAGAGTCTCAATCAGACACAACACACTCCAACGAAGGTATATTGTGACAATATTTTAGCAATCAAACTTTCAAAGAATCCTGTAATGCATGGCCGCAGCAAGCATATAGATATCAGGTTTCATTTTCTCCGGGAACTTGTTAAGGATGGTTCATTAGAACTAATTACGTGCTCTACAACAGAACAAGTTGCTGATATTCTAACAAAGCCATTGAAGCTGGATGTCTTTCTGAAGATGCGAAGGTTACTGGGTGTGTGTGAATCTCTAAATATAAACTGACAGAACTCAGTTTAAGGGAGGATGATAAAATGTTGAAATATTCCAGATTGTTTCCTGAGTCTTAAGACTATTTTTAGTTATGTTGAATAATTCCTTTTTGGTTTGAGGAACACGTTTCTTCTCCTTTGTTAACCATGATTGCATCCTGTAAAATCATGAGTTTGTTATTTTTCTTTGTCATGGTGTAAGGCTATTTAATAGCCACTGCTGCAGCTTAATAATACATCTTCTTGATCTGTCTCTTGCTAACGTTAACATTTGTCTTGTTATAGACTATAGGAGTGGAAAATTTGGATCACCTCTTTTTTTTTTCTTTTTCTCAGGAACCAAACACGACATTAAATCCTATTCAACTTTAAAGGACTGGGAGCTCATGTCCGGATCAGAAACAACTGGGAATAAGAAACGTGATTTTGTCATTTTCCAAGAAACCCACTTGTTCTCTCTCGAAGAAAATAACGAAAAGGGTGTCCCCCTTATCTGACCTAAAACTTAAAACCATCAAAGAAAAAGAATAGATGTACTAAGGTAAAAAATAAATAAATCAATTTTTTATATCCAAGAAAACAAATTAAGATGAGATGCTTTGAAACTCAAAACCCAGAACGATTCCATTGAAAACTATGAAATTATGCACAAAAAGAATAAAAATTGAAGCACATTTTATTGTTTTCTTCTTTATATACTTAAAATAGAAAAAGAATAATAAATAATCCCAAAATATACCCATCTCCAGATCCAAATAAAATAACCTCATACTCCAAAGCAACTAAAAATGAAAACAAGAATCATCAAAACAGAAAAAGAAATATTTAGTACCTGATTGGCAAAACCTATACCAAAACCAAGCAAGATTCTACCAAGAATCAACATCCATACAGCTTTAGCA
>Ga0325414_1005709_pt1 | contig 13168 bp, 7 predicted proteins | sample PopdelMetagenome_8_FD_206183 | JGI IMG/M metagenome (GOLD analysis project Ga0325414, IMG submission 206183) | Populus deltoides microbial communities from Bellville, Georgia, United States - Leaf-PdKOR-R3 | ecosystem: Host-associated > Plants > Phyllosphere > Phylloplane/Leaf | place: USA...
ATGTCAAGTCAGCTCTCACGTAATTTAATTGGAAATTCGAGTTAGACAAGATATTAGGTTAGGAGGTTTTAAGATTGACATGTTTGATAAAATTTAATTATATTACCAAATAATTTCTCACACTCTTGACATTTGTTTTTACCTAAAAAAAATTATTTGAACCATGACATGGCAGAAGCCAATGAACTAATGTCTTTTTAAGAAGCTTTCTCAATTCTCTCATAGATTTTTTTTTTTGAAAATATTGTTCTCTAGGCTCAAATAGAATTTTAAATTGTAATCTCAAGATATTTCCAATTGAATTGATCAATTCCTCACCATAGTTCTATACATTGCCGAAAGACGAGAAAACATAAAATAAATTGAAGGTGTTATGAAGGTCAATTTAACCTTCGGAATCTGGAGATCTATAGGAAGTATAAACTAAAATAATATTCAAATATTAAAATTGTTATATGAATGATGTTAGCTTATATTAATTTTAAGTTCAAAATACTTTTTACTTGAGAATTGTATTAGAGATTAATATAAAATTATTTTTAAAATCTCATCTAATAATTTAAATTTTTTAATTTGATATAATTTTTTAATATGATTTCAAACTATTAATTCTCATGTAGAATTCAAATTTCAATGTACTTATTGTCACGGGGTAATTTTTCGCTACGCGAACAAACCCGTGCGACAGCCTAGTCCCTCGCTAGACTCAGCCTTCCCTCGCCAATCCCACTCATGTTTGCCTAGTAACTAAGCAAGCGGAATACACAAGTAGAATAAAATAATTAAAGTGCACGACAAGTTTTATAGGAACTCTTGCACAACCTTTATTGATCTCGTAAACAAAGGAAACTATACACAAATCCGTATGTGTGCTATGCATAAAGATTGCATGCTACACCAAGCGAATCTCTCTAATCTCGTGCTCTACATGCATACATAACCAAAAGCTGCAGCAACTATTTATAGAAAAGCATTTACAAGACACAACTTCCATTCCTACATTTTAGAAAGTAGTGGGACACTATCTCACCCATGTTCACCCATGAACATAGTGGCCTCATTATCTACCAAGTAGTGGGTAGTTTTCCCCCATGATCTCCCATGATCTTAGTGGGTTGAGAGCACTTCTAGCCATGCTCCCACGTTCTCCAGCACATCTCCCATGATCTTGGATGCCCATAACTGCTACTAACCCACGTTTTGCATGCCCACCTGGCAGCCACATCTGCCAGCTCTTGCTGCGTCAGCAGTTGAGTCACTCGTATGCGTTGGACAGTCCTTCATCCAAGTTTCAGATCGTGCCAAGTCGAACCCATGACTTGCAAAAGCTGTTGCGCGCTGCCGAATTCGCATCTGCGTGCAGGCTGCCAATGTCTTCCCTGCCGAATTCCTCGACAGCCCTTGTTCTCGTCAGCCTATGCCCCTGACGAGTTTTCCTGCCTGGCTTGGATATTCCATCGTCAAGCCCATGTTTGTCAACAATCTGTGTTGCCGATTTCTCTTTGACGAACCTACAACTGCATAAATCTGTGCTTGCCGATTTCTCCCACTGTTAGCATGGCTGCCAACACCCTTAGGCATTGTTTTGGACAGCCTGATGAAGTGTGCATCCTATGCACTTTTAACACTGTTACACTTATTCTCTAATTAAATTACATTTCAGCACAAGATAGTGCAAAGCTTAAAGTTTAGAGCTTCACCTAATATTTTAAATTTGTAAATTGAAATGATTCTTGATAAATAGGAAAGATTTCAAGTGAAATAGAAGTAGGAAAAAAATACAAATACAAATATTAAGCAAAAAATGTACTTGCTAATTTATCCCTAAAAAAAATAAAATTTAAACATGTCTTTTGTTTTGAGATATTTAGGTTGTGTTTACTTTTGGAAAAAAAAATTATTTATTATAAATAGATTTTTTTCATGGAAATTAAGAAAATATGTTTATTAGATATAATTCTTATAAAATAGAAAACAAAGGCTTTGTTTGTCTTAAATTAAAAATTATAAAAGAAATGACTACAAAATATTAGGTTAACCAAACAAAGTCCTTATTTTTATTGTGGAGAATGTTAAAAAAAAAATTGGTGTTTTATATTTTTTTTTTTGAACATTGAAGAATTAGAGAGGAAAAAATGCATGTTTTCTAGAAAACAATTTGTTATTTTCTAAACATGCTTTTTTTAAATAAAAAAAATTCACCACTAGAAAATTACAAAAAAAAAAAATGAAACAACAGAATTGTCGTTGAAAAATATTTTATTGTTGTTTACTGATGAAAGTTGTGCCAAAAGGGTTTTCATCAATAATTTCAAATAAAAATAAAAACAAAATAAAAAAATAAAAACAAAATTCCATTGGCAGTTTTGTTGGCATTTTTGACATGTTGAATTATCGACAAAACTGCTGATAGAATTTTTATCAATGATTTTAAAGGAAAGTAAAACCCAATAGTTCACACCCCCATTTCTTATTCTTCGATTCAATTCAAGCCCTAACCTTAATTTCTTTAAAATCTTGACAACCCTCCTCTAAAATCTAGCCACCCAACTTGCTGATCCCAATGCAACCTCTCTCTCCTGGTTCCATTTTTTTTTATCAAGCTTCACTCTATCAAGTAAAAACACACACTTATTTTTGTTGTAACACCCATTTATGTTTAAATTTAATTTATTTAGAATTTGTTTGTGGAATTTATAGTTTGTATGTATATTTCAGTGTTTTACTTTTATAATGATAATTTTATTCTATTAATGTATGATTTGTATTTTAAGGTTTGTTTGAGATTTGTAGGAAATTGGTGTAATTTGTCACTTGATGAAATTGAGTATGTTTTTCTAACTTAGATATGTTAGAATTGAACTAATGATGGGTTATTTAAAGGGTACCAATTATTATTTTTTGTTAATTTACAATTAAGTTGAAAATTTGAGTTTTTTTGGATTTCCTAGGTTAGGTGAGGATTTTGTGTGTAATAATTTAAAATAATTCAGAGGATAAATGTTTTTTTTTATGTGATTATTAGACAAATTAGTGCGAAGTTGCTTTTAGAATATTTATAATGGATTTTATGTTTTGTAAACACAATAAACGATTCATTTCTTTTAAAGGTATCATTCCTCCTAACAAACCTAATAAGCGATTTCAAAACTCACATTGTGGTCAATCTAGTAGGATGAATCAACTTGACAAGGAAGTTGGATCTTTCCAGTATAATCAAGGGATCAATCACTTTGTGCCTTTTTTTATTATTACTTTTTAATTTTTTTGGGAACCATTTGTTTGATCAGCTACTCTAATGACAATTTCTTTTTGGGTTCAATAAGTTTCTTAATATTTAAAGCTCATAAAAAGGATACAACTTGTCCTAAATTCAGCTTACTATGTGGGTATGTGATGCAGACTAAAGCAACACAAGAAAGACAGCAAACACAACAACACAAAATTATGTTGAATAAGGATTACATAAAAGCCCTAGTTCAAAGTTATATTATTAGATATTTTCTCTTCAAGTAGTCTCCTAAAATACAAGCTAAATAATTTTATTTATACTAAAAAAAATCCTAAACAAAGTTGAAAATAATAAAAGAGTTCTAAATAAAAAAGGAAAACAATCATAAGCCAACTAGGAAAATATAGCAAATATTAAATAATTACTTTTAGGCACTATCAAAAATTCTTTCTGATCTCTAATTGCTACAAAATCTTAACACTAAATCAAATAAGGTCTCTATAATCTTCTAAAATATATAAAATAATTTAAACATGATCCAATGATCAGGTAGAAATTTATGCCCATTAACATAAAACTATGTTTTGGGGAAAAATTGCCTACATCAGTCTCACGAGGTTGAAAACAACTCATTATTGAGTTCTGGCCATCTATCTGCCTATGTTGTTGTTGTTGTTGTCAACCATTAAAAGTGATTCCTTTACACTCCATTGACTCCTAATATACTGACATTATACATTTAATAGAATCATGTAAAGTATGGAAAGAATCAATGTCCAAAACACTTTAAATCTTTATAGAACCATTACTAGTTGTCAATGGTTTGTTCCATATTATACATTTTCTCATATCATTTTGATTATTTGCAATCTCATTCTTATTTTGCTTCCATTTCTTCTATAAAATGGGATAAAACAATATTTTTTACCCATGCCTTAAACAACTTACCCCTCTTTCCTAAGCACCAATACTATATGCTTCCCCTTATACCGAGGCTCTAAATATTACATCGTCCATCATGCATGACATTCTTATCATATTACCATGGTCTATCTAATAATAGATGAATTGCATCCATAAACATAACATCACACCAAACACTATAAATAACTTTTGTCTATAGAAAACAAAATAAGACAACATTCATCCATGATTACCTTGTTATCTTGATTTAGCCACTTTAATTTGTAGGGCTAAGGTTTTTTTTTTTTTAATCTTAAGCTGTATCTTTTTTATTACCTTAGTTGACACCATATTCTCATAACTACCACTGTTAATGATCAATTTTTATACCCTATCTTTAATGGTACCAGTTGAATAGAATAGACTAGTGCATAGCCAATCTTTATCTGAATTACCCTTAGAAGCAAATAAGTTTTTTAAAATGACAAAGTTAGCACAACTATCACTTTGCAAAAACCCTTATTACCATTAAAATCATGAAAAACAGGATCACCTGCCTTATCATTAGGTTATTTTACCAACATATTTTTACTTGGATGACTCTCTAGCTTATTGCACTCATTAATTTGATGCCTCAGCTTAACATATATGAACATTAAAATTTTAAACTAGAACCCTGATTTATGGTTTTTTTAGCTACTAATTTAAGTTAAATGGATTATTTATGTTCTTTGGTTCGCATCTTTTTATTATTCTGGTCAAATAAAAATCCATTTTTGTTAGTTACCCTATCAACCTTTTATTTCTCCACAGTTAAAGTCATTTAATAAGCTTTATTAACTCCTCTTCTTGTAAAGTGTTTATGAACTTAGGGATTTTAATACAAAATCTAAAATCTTTGATTCTGTTTTTTCCTAATAAAAATGTTACCTCCTCTACTCCTTTCTTTGTTATAGGTTTATAGTACTTCCTAAGGACCCATGGTCACTCTCCTTTTAGACTTGTTCTTGTAGGTCTCTCTAATCTAATTGACGAGTCAATTATATGATTTTTCTTTGCATATTGTAGGTCTCTTTGATCTAATTGATGAGTCAATTATATGATTTTCCTTTGCATATCGTCTATCATAAGCTCTTGGATGTTTTTCTCCCAAAAGGAAAGCTCATCATCCCCTCTTTGACCATGCCTTGCTCTACAGCCTCTTTCTAGTGTGGTTGTTAACAGCACACAATAAGCAAACAAATATCCAAGAGATTACAACATACATATATAAAAATACCATGAGATCATTAGGCTTTGAAACCAACTGACACATATAAAAGTAATACAAGAAAGACATCAAATATAAGAACACAAAATTATGTTGAATAAGGATCACATAAAAGCCCTAAGTCAAAATATTATTACTATATATTTTCTCTTTAAGAGCAAATTTTGACATCAAAACATATTTTGACATAAAAACATATTTTCAAGGAAAATAAGGCTTGATTTTTTTGGTCTAAAAAATCTATTTTTAACATATTTTTACCCAAAAACTCCTATTAAAAATCTTTAGAACCTCAATAAACTAGTCTCTCAACTCATAACACCTTTAAATTGGTTCAAAAATACAAAATCAAATGGGAAAATAAAATTCTCTCTCGACTTCAATTTACTTGTGCATGCAAGTTAAAGGTTTAAAAAAATATATTCATGGAACTGCTATTGTCAAATGGAACCTATTTACACCAATATCGGCCTTTATCATCACTACAATATGGCCAACTCATGACTTCATTTCTTATTTGTTGTTATCGGTGAGTTTCTCTCTCCTATGAAATCAAGAGATGAAAAAAATGAACAAAATAAAACTTTAGACCAAAACAAAAAATTCCAAAACTATAAGGACTATAAAAGAAGAAAAGGAAAGGTTGGTGGACCAAAAAGTATTCTTGTGTGAATTTGAGATTGAACAAGGTGTTTTTCCTTGTTTTACACTTTGATCCTTTGTTTTTAAATGTTTTTTTTCTTTAACAAATTTTAATAAATTGGTTATCAAATTGATCATAAAAGGCTAAAATTAAAAAAAAAACATTTGAGAAACAAATTAGAACAAAAAGACTTAAAATTATTGTGGATTGCTAAATTGAAATTTGCACTTATAGTGAAATATACAACTATTTTAGTGTATTCTATAATGTAATATTTAATTTTTATGCAAAACTAGGAAGTGACTCCATATGATTTGTTTTTTTAACATCAACCCAAAATCCTTTAATACCTAATGTATAGGATTACATGCCTTTAGAAATCTTCATATTCAGTGGAGTCAACTCTTATGAATAATGGATGGCCTCATTAGTGATAATTGATTAGAATAGGCTAACTATAGATTAAGAATAGATTGTTTTTGTTTTCATTTAAATAGCATATTATTGGATTGTTGATATGCACTATGTTGTAGATTATATTAAAAAAATTATGTAAGAAAAAATATTAAGGCATTGCTAACATACTTTTTAGTTAAATAAAAAATAATCATGTAAGGTTTGACTTGATATAACTTAGTCAACTTGACAGGTTCAAAGACAACTCGAATGACCAGTAGAAACATGTTTTAATTTAAGAAAAATCAAGATACCATTTTTTTAAAAAAAATTTGAGATAGTAACATATTGGATTGATCTTGGTCACCTTGAGTTAACATGCTAAATCTACGATCCGGGGTTATAAAACCATGATAACCTCATAAAAAGCATATCAAAATAAATTATGAAGTTAAATTCCCAATCAACTCAATGTTAAATGATGAAATTAAAAAATATTATTTAAAAAAAACCTAAAAAAGATCTGATTCAACCTGTGTTAACTTGTCAAACTAACGATCTGGGTCATAAGACTAGCATAACCCCATAAAAAGCAAATTTATCTCTATTTAGTTGAATACTGAGTAAACCATTTACAAAATCTTTCAAACTTAAAAAATTGTAATCTATAAACTAGACTAGTGAGTTTGTTTTTTAATTCCAGCCTTGTTTTAAGTTCTTTTTAAATTGCTTTTTATTTTAAAAAAATCATCAAATTAATGTCTTTTTATATGCTTTTTAATGGTTTCAAAGTACTCATATTAAAAATAAAAGAAAAACCATAAAAAATATTATTGTATTATATTTTCAATTGAAAAACACCTTGAATTACAATATCAAACACTCTTCCAAGATGAATCTTTATGATAGATTAACAAAAAAAATTAATAGAGGGGCGATTTTTACTACACCTATCCTCACATGCAACTATTCACTGCAATAATGTTTTTTCTTCCTAATTTATGCTCTCTTTTTTTTTCAATTTTAATTTTATCATTCAACATTAAATTTATTAGGTTATCCAAGAATCATGACTAATTTATGCTTCATAATTTTATTCAATTTTTTTATGAGGTTATCCTAAATTCATGACTCGAATTACGAGTTTGATAGGTAAACTCAATTATCTCGAGTTTTTTTCTTCTTTTTCTAATTGAATATATTTTTTTTCAATTTCATCCCTCATATTAGGTTGATTGGGAATTAGATTTTTTGATTTATTTAAGAATGCTTTCTATGAGGTTATTCTCATTTCATGACTCAGGTCACAGATTTGGCGAGTTAATCATGGTTGACTCAAGTCTTTCATTGTGTCATTTTTTTAATCGATTTCTTTTTCAATTTCATCTTACAACATTCATGAGTTGGTTGAGAATTTAATTTTATAATTTATTTCAATTTGCTTTCTATTAAATTATCCAAATATCATGACCTGGGGTTGCGAGTTTGTCATTTAACCTAGGTTGACTTGAGTAATTTTCTTGAGTCCTTTTTTTCTTTATTTTTTTTCAGTTTTTTCCTTCAACATTAAGTTTATTGGCAATTGATCTTCATAATTTATTTTTATTTGCTTTCTATGAGGTTATCATTATCTCATAACTTGGTCTGCAAATTAAAAGATTAACCCGAATTGACCCGAATCAATCTAATATGTTATCATCTCAATATTTATTAAAAAAAATCTTATTTTAAATATTTATTAGAACCAAACTATATTTTTTCTGGTTATTCAAGTTGTATTTGAATGTTTGGTTCATACCTGGCTAGCGTTTTGCTTTCCCAAAAGTGGGGATCCCACCCTAAGCCCACAGAATTAATCGCACTCCATGTGCTTTTGGTCTGTACTGGGAATGGCATAAATTAGAGATAAAATGAAATTATTGGTGAGGCCCATTCGCACATTCCACACATATCATTCATTCAATCAAGGTTGAAAGTGGTGGCGGTCTCTCACTCAGACAGCGATGATGGTAGGTCCCTGGAGAGGACTTCCATGGTTGCTCATGTCAAGCATTTCTAGCCTCCTTCAAATGTGACCAAAAATACCAAATCTCTATTGTTTCTTAATGAACAGCTAACCGAAGTTTTCTAAGAGATTTGATTTTTTTTTTTTTAAATTTGAATCAACAATTTTATTCCATAGAAAAGCCATCGAGTAAGTGGCCTTGGCGGTCAAAGAGATTTGATGATTGGTTCATTCATTTAGTATTGCACTACACAAGGTCACTCGATGCTCGAAGTGGAAAACAAGGGAAATGCCGTGAAACACAAGTTTCCTTCGAGTTGAACATGTTTAGTGATTAATCTTTGAAAGATAGTGATGGGAACCTAATAACACTGCACTGGATACCAATGAATATAATGGCATCCGATACTTATGTTCAGCAAGGCAGTGTCAAAGTTAATAGACAACCAAACTAGAACTCTCTGCGCCGGCTAAGATTGTTGAATGTCCTTCATTCTTGCTTGTTTGTGGATAAGTAGAGCAATTACAGGGCAAACCTGCACTATATACTGTCTCTACATGTCGAAGTTGGACTAAAGCAACAAAAGTGCCCTGCACCAATGTAGGGGTTGGCCGCGAAGAAAAACATAATCCCATTTTGAATTGTGATTTTTATGTGTTAGCTTTTAAATGGAGAAGGTTTGAGGAAACGATAACCCATCAACAACTAATTAGCAAGTGAGCTAGTAGCTTTATCTATAAGTACAGTGACAAGGAGTCAATTGAGAAGGGGGAAAAGATTGCTCGTTCGAATCTTATAACTTGGTATTTCTTTAACCCACGTATAAGTGTCCGATCGACTGAGGAACTTGAATTGGCAAACTCTCCCTTGTGATTTGATTCTTGAAAATGGTCATCCACCCAGAAATCACATCTAGAATTGTGTCCATGGTATAAAAATAATAATCTGATAAGCTAATTAATTTCCCATCAGCAGGCAAGTTCTTAGCTAATTTGGATCAAAATTTGCAACTTCAAATGCCCCATTTGATTATAATCCAACAGTAGTTTTTCACCTTCTTTTGTGATTTTATTATACCCAGTTTCATATTCTTTTCTATTTTTCTTGCTGGAACACTCTAGTCTAGACCTTTTGTATTTCCTAGATATTTGGTTGGCTCCACTTATAACATTTCCTATATATATTGAAACACAAATACCCTTGTCTAGGATCCAGTCCTTGCGGCGCAATTTTCCTACGTGCCCTGCAAAAAACAGCCAGCAGCATTAGTTACTCTATAAAGAAAAACTAGCTTTATGAAAGAAATGTGTGTGTGTGTATATATATATATATATATATATATATATGGCACTAGTACTGTTGAGGGGGTGTTAATTTGAGAATCTTTTAAGCTGCAAAAAGTGGAAAAGGTGAATTGAAAGAACAAGCCCATGTGCTCATGATCAATATACATATATCAAATTTGTCATAATGTTAATTTGAGTGAAAGTCAGTCATGCAACTACTTTTGGAAATTGAGCTGCAGATCACTTTGTAGTTGTTGGTCTTTCGATGTTGATGTAAGTGCTTGGTATTGGAGAACATGGCAGGAGAAATGACTTGCAAAATGTACACAGTCAAAACACAGATGGCAAGTACTCAAGCATCCAAGAACTGCAGAGTTTAGTGCATGTAAATACCTTATCGATCGTGCAATATTCAATTAGATTGTAATTGTGGAATGATGCAGATTGAGAATGTAACAGAAGAGCTGGAAATAAATACAGCCTCCTGCTTAAAAGTTATGATCATCGATATATCAATAATAATTAGCCATTCCACTGAATAAATGAAAGCAATCATAACCACGAATGCCCATCAAGAAATACTAGATGTAGTTCAAGATTTAATGAGACTTTCCTTGATGGATTCACTGATAATGATGTAAACCTAATCATAGCATGCTGAGAATGAAAGTTATGGAATGCATATTCCGGGCAAACTAAACCACAAATCCAGATTATACTGTCAAATCATGATAAAGTATCCGTATAGTCTTTGTTGTTACTGCTGTTGGAAATAAAAGCGGAAACAAAAGAAGAAGGAATTGAAAGGATAAATGGTAGAGCTACAGCTCAATATACCGACACAAATCTTGTTATATTTCCTTATTGTTCTGCTCATGTTTTATAGTACAAAGCTTAATTAATAAAGAAGTAAAAACACTTCCTTTTAATGAAAGATCATAAAAGCTAATAAAAGACATAAAAGTTAATAAAAAACATTGTACGTTACAAATTATATTTAGCACCCCCTCTTAATTTGTAGTCTTAAAAATTTCCTTGAATTGCTGAAATTTCTCAGCTGGAACAACTTTGGTGAGGATGTTTGCAAGTTGATCACAAGTGTTGATAAACTCTAGTTGAATCTCCTTCTTGCTAACCATCTCTTTAATGAAATGATACATTAACTCTATGTGTTTTGATCTTGTATTAAAAACAGGATTTTTAGTCATAGCAATGACTGACATATTATCACAGAAAATAGTGGTAGGATCAAGAATATTTTGCTACAGATCACAAAGGATTCTTCTCAACCAAACTGACTAACAAACGGCTTTATTTGCTGCAATATACTCTGTCTCTGCAGAAGATAATGCTATAGAACTCTGCTTCCTTGAACACTAGGAGATTATAATTGTTTCAAGACAAAACACATACCCAGATGTACTCTTCCTATCATTATAACTTCCTGCCCAATCACTATCAAAATAGCCAATCAACCTATTTTCATCTTGTTGTTTATATAGGATTCCATGATTCTTGATTCCTTGAAGATATCGCAAGATCCTCTTAGCTGCTGTAAGGTGAAGTTTGTTGGGATTCTCCATAAATCTAGAGATAATGCTGACAGAATAAAGTATATCGGATCTTGAATTTGTGAGGAAGATTAAAGACCCAATAAGGCTTCTGAAATACTTTGAATCAATCTTTGCTGCAACATCATCTTGCAGTAATTTCTCATTTGCTGCCATTGGAAATGCTACTAGTTTACACTATGACATGTTGAATTTTTTTAAAAGATCTGTTACATATTTTTCTTGTGAAATAAAGATTTTTGCTGGAAATTGCTTCACTTGAATGCCAAGAAAATTTCTCATTAAGCCAAGATCTGACATCTCGAATTCTTTCATCATAACAGTCTTGAATTCTGCAACTATATCCTTAATTACTTGTTCCTGCATAAATCAGATCATCAACATAGAGACAAACCATTAGAAAATATTTTCCCTTCTTCTTTATATAGAGTGATGGTTCGGATTGACTTCTACTGAAACCATTCTGATGAAGATAAAGATCAATTTTATGATTCCACGCTTTTGGAGCTTATTTTAATCCATATAGAGGTTTATAAAGTTTGTAGACTTTATCTTCATCTCCTTTTAATTCATATCCAAGAGGATGTTGAGCATAGACTTTCTTTTGCAATTCCATTAAGAAAGGCTGACTTAACATCAAGCTAAAACACCTGCAACTGAAGTTGTGTGACACGATCAAAGAGCTGATGTCTTATCCCAAGTGCAGGAGTGTCACAGTAATAAATAACCTGGCAATACCGGGATCGAACCACAGAGAGGTTAATTGTATAAATTATAATTAATAAAACAACAACAACAACAACAACAACAACAATAACAATAACAATAGCAACAATAATAGTAACAGTAATAATAATATTAATAGTAATAGTAATAATAATAATACTCAGTACGTGGCGTTGTTATACCTGAGAATGATCTCAAAGATCGGGTCACAGGTTTCCAGCCTATATACTGAGTTTATGAAAAGATCAAAGAGATATATTATATAATATAAACAGATTTCTGATGCGAATGAACAAGGCAAGACCAACAATGTCAGGATCCTTGATCAAACACAGAGCATACTTAAAGTACATAAAATATAACACGAATAATAATAATAATAACAATAACAATAACAACAACAACAACAATAATAATAATAATAATAATAGCACTAGTAGTAGTAGTAGTAGTAGTAGTAGTAGTAGTAGTAGTAATAAAAAAGGAGAGGAAGAAATTAATGAGAACTTTGAGATGGAAGATTAATGTAAAGATTAAACAATGATAAAAATAAATGTCAAGGTTAGAGGGTTCACTAATAGTATTAGAGATAAGTAAAGTATAAACTCTTTATAAATTATCAACATAATCATATTAATCATCTTATTTACGTAACACCATACTTATAAATTTTATCAGGTATTCATGATGCTAACTTATGTTAACAACAAATCAAGTTCCTCTCATAATAACGATGTCGGCCGAAGACTATGAAGGATCAAGTATTTGATGTACCAAGTGTTATACAACACAAATCTAGATTAACCATTTAACAAGCAAGGTATTAAAGATTGATAAGACAAAAAAGATAAGATATGTTAATAGCAAATTATTTAGGATTTAAGCATTGAAGTCCATGTTGAGTTCATATTATACTTATTCTAACACCATTAGTGAAACCTTGTCACCTTGACATAATTAACTTAGCTAGACATTATAAAGAAGAAAAACATAAATCAACAATATAAGAACATAAACAAACAATATAAGAACATAAACATGATATAAGTTAACTAAGTATAGTAAAGGAAATGAAAAGCATGAACAAGAGATTAATGAAAATAAAACTTAAGCATTACAACAATAAAGAGAGAGC
>Ga0325414_1005712_pt1 | contig 13162 bp, 3 predicted proteins | sample PopdelMetagenome_8_FD_206183 | JGI IMG/M metagenome (GOLD analysis project Ga0325414, IMG submission 206183) | Populus deltoides microbial communities from Bellville, Georgia, United States - Leaf-PdKOR-R3 | ecosystem: Host-associated > Plants > Phyllosphere > Phylloplane/Leaf | place: USA...
CCTCTTGAATATGACTCAGATTAATCAAGGCTTGCTCTTTATTATTACAAATCCTCTTGAAGTCCACCTTAGCCCATGTATCTTTAAGAAGTCCATTGAAAGCTTCTTTGAACTTCTTAGCCCTAAGTCTAGTAACTGAACCAACTGGAACCTCCAATGGATCCTCTGATGGTTGGATCGCATCATCTGGAGTTATAAAAATCTGATTCAATTAAGATTGGTCTCCTTGGAAAGCTAAGACATGAGGCTACAAGTTCTCTAAAGGAAGGAGAACCTAGTTCTGCCTCTAAGACAGTCAAAATTGTTCATCAACAAACATTTGGACTGTTACTGTCTCGTTTTTGAACTGTTACTGTCTGACCTCTCCTCAGATTTTTAACTATATTTAGGGTTATAGAACTCAAATCTATAATTTAACATCCAAGCATCAATTCATAATCGACTTTAAAACGGCTCATAAGACCATGTTTAGAATACCTTACCCGATACGAATCAAGGTTTCGATCCTTCCTTCTCTTTCTAATTACAGCCGGCCCTCCCCTCTTCTCTTCTTGTTCAATTTTTCTTGTCAATCCCTTACCCACCAGTGTTTATTCTACATATAGCCCTTAATCTTGGATGGGTTCTTGAAATTTTGGTGTTTCTCTCTTGAACTATAAAAATGGATACAAAAACTCCCTCTTTTCTTTCTTCACGATAGCTGCAGATTTGTTTTTTGTGAGAAAATGAGTATTTATGCTCTATAATTATTCGTATTTGTATTTAGGCCCCATTTTCTTTAAGTGTATTCATTTTGCCCCCACTTCTTTTTAGTTTAGTTTATTTTCTTTAATTTAATCCAGCCTTAATTTTCTTAGGATTTACACAAAACCTTTCTCTATCCTCTCTTTTGTTGACAAACCTTTCTCTATCCTCTTTTTTGTTGACAACTTTATCTCTCATATCTCAAAATCTAAGAGCTGAAATGTAAAGAAAATGAATTTTTCTAACAAAAAAAACTAAAACTACAAGGGCTGAATATGAAAAAAAAATATTAAAAAAAAAGTGTATTTTTATGTGCCCTATGAATAATAATAATTCTACTCTAGATTCAACAATGTAATCCGTAAGGCTCCTAAGTGTATAAAGTGAATGTCTATTTTTTTATTTGTTTTATAATATCAATTTTTCTTCATTTTTATGGAAAATTATACATTCTCAAGTGATTTAACAATCTAGGTCATATTGGTAGTTAATTGATTTCTAAAGGTCTTTTTTTATGGTTTTTTTACTCTTCTTCTTCTTCTTCTTCTTCTTTAACTCTAAATTGTTTAATATATCATTTCTTCATATATTATTAAACATCGGTCTGAATAATCCTAATAAGTTAGCCTAATAGTTAAGGAGTTTTGCTCCATTCCTTAATATTCTTGGATTCAAACCTTAGGCCTAGGGAAACTTATTAAATTCATCTACATACACATTTTCAATGTGAAAGAGGAACTTAGTTAAAGTTAAAAACTAATAATTTAAAAACTGATCCCAAAATACCATTATCAATAAACCTATATATGCAATTATTACTAACCCAATCCATCGTATTTTTAAAACCTTTATATCATTTTTCTTCTTCTTTTCAATAACCATAACTATATATATATATAGAGAGAGGTAATTTTTTTTGGAAAACCTTTAATTTTAAATGATTGAACAATATGAAACTCAAAATTATATGTACTAGAAAATTCAAGTTCTATGAAAGATGAAAGTCTGAATACTGTATGATTGTACAAAAGTAATAAATTCATGTTTGTTTAGCTAATCATAAAGAAAATTGATTAAAATAGGCATTTGAGTATTATCGTAAAGGACATTTTAGTGAGTTATTGGTAAAAAAAGGTCAAAAGAGATAAAAGAGTCGCCACTTAGTTTTTAAGGTAACTACACTTAAAACTAGTCTAAGAAGCTAGTTATATAGAAGAGAAGATAAAAACTACTTTAAAGCATCCTACCTATGTTAAGTTGCTTCGTATTTGATTTTAAGGATTATGTCATTAGTTGTACTCTTTAGCACTTAAATTGTTGTGTGTTTGTCTTATTATGGTAAAAACAAAATAAAGATAAATATTGTCCTTGAAAAAATGGTGGCCTTAAGAATCAATAGTGCAAATAGAGAAGTGAAGACATCCATCCAAAACATCATCATTAGTTCCCACCCTAAAAAATTTATTTATTATAATAGGTATATGATAATTTTGAAAACAGAAAAACATGTATAGAAACATATATAAATGAAATGGTGTGCTAAGCCAAACAAAATATAAACAAACAAAATCAACAAGAAAAAACAAATAAAGCTTGGGATATGTTTTGCTCAAGCCAAAGTAAATATTATAAAATTCCACATTTAAAATGAGTTTACCTAACAAACCACAAACCACATTGACATTTCAAATGAAGAATTTTTGACAAAGCATTTTTTTATATTTTTTTACTTAAAAATGAAAGAGAAAACAAACATCAAGTACGAAACATGAGTTCAAATTACAAACAAGTGTAACACAAACCAAACATTAACTTATTTCACAACATTCATAAGCAATGCAGTTAAATAAGGAAAAGTCATCATCATGACTGTCGCACCCTCGCTGCGGAGCGCGGCGTCGCGGTGATCCCTGATTGATTTTGGGGTCTTTTCTGTTTTATTGTGAATAAAGGGAGTCACCACCTAGTATTTTGGTCACTAGGAACCCTAACTGGTCTTTCAAAGATTCTAAGGTAAGGGACTGGTTGAGTAAAGGGAAGGTATTAGCACCTCTAGTACGCCCTACCTAAGGTAAGCTGCTTGGTGTTTGGTTTGCTTTATAATTATTATGGTGTTAGTGTTTTCTAATCCCATCAATTTTTCTAGGTTTGATTCAAACTAAATTTATTAGGATAGAAATCCAAGGAGATTCCATGAGCTTCGAAAACTCATTTTTCCCGTAGTATTTCAAGAGTTTGCGACTCGTAAATCGCAAGGATGAGGGACAAAAATTTAGAAATTTAGGGTGCTTTAAAAACCTATTTTTTTTGTCTTGGTGTTTTATACTCTCACGGCTCGTAAACCGTGGAGTAAAAAATTGAAATGTCCTCGATTATAATCAAGGCTTCTTTCAAGGATGTGTGCGGACTTATTATCCTTAGAAAATTATTTTGGATATTTACCATTTAGAGTTTCTTTATCCAAATATTAACAGTGAATAATAACAAGTTATTCCCATTAAATATTTTGGATATTCATCCCTTGAGGATTTCTTTATCCAAACATTAACGGTGAATAATAGATGAATTTCCCCCAAAATAAGATTTTTTATTTTTTTGGGATATTGGCCAATACCCTTTGGAGTTTTACAAACATGTTGTAAAATTCAGAAATGTAAGAAAATAATTTTTTGTTGTGTTTAAGAAATCCATGCGAAAACACATTTTCAAAACTTCCAATATTTTATATATATATATATATATATATATATATATATATATATATATATATATATATATATATATATATATATATATATATAAACGTTCAAAACATGTGAGGGTAATGGCTGTATGCAACACACAAGAAAACTTTTAATTTTTTTTTATCGAAATACAAGCATCACAATTAAACACAAAAGAAAAATCGCAATAAAAGCTAAACAGCCGTCATATATATTCTAAGATTTATAATAAGCTTAAAGCAATAAATAAAAAATCAAAGCCAACTCAATGCGCAGACAGTAAGAACAAAATAAAACTGGGAGCAATCACTAAAAAAAAACAAAGGCTGGTTGATTTCTTCTCTAGCGAGTGTAAGGAAAACAAAAGGAAAGTTTCTAAATGTAAAAGTTCCTAAACATGAAAGACAAACCCTTTTTACATGGACAGCAACTGAACTCAAAAATCATGAAGGAAATAATAGGCAAGCGTTGGTTTTTCTAAACAGAAACCAATTATTCAAAGGGAAGAAACTACTTTACAACCGAATGCCTAGTATAAAAATAACAAAGGAGGAGAGATTGGGGCTTATACTTGCAGCTCCTGCTTATAGAAAATAAAAACCAAAGACCGAAAGACAGCTCACGTATGCCTCCTTAGCTACTGGAAAATGACGAACGAAAATAGAGATGTTGAAACGGACGAAATATTTCAGCTATATACTGGTAAATAACTGGTTTCCCCGTTGCCTGCCTCTGTTGCGTTTTCCTTCAAAACTGCCGTGTTTTTATCTTTTTTCTCTCTGTTTTTCTCTTATTTTTCTGCTTTTTTTTTCTGCGTTTTTCCACCTTTTTCCTACTCATTCCCCCCCTTTTAGGTCATTAGAAGGGCTTATATATAGTCTAAATATGTATCTATTTAGGAAGGATTCAATGCATTAATCCTAGGACGTAAATCCCTACTGATTTGCAATAAAAAAAACACAAAAGGAAATTGCAATATTCTGATTTTATGTTGGTGCTTTACGTCTGATTTCTTTCCAGTTTTAGAGGATGGTGTGGCTCTTTTCTTTCCTTCCATAGGGCCAGCTGCTCCCTTTGAAATGAGGCAACAAAAACATGGTCTTCAGCTCCAACAATCAGGCATGATGAGAAAGGAAAACAACAAAGAAAAAAGGAAAGAAATCAGATGGAGGGTGCAGCTGCAAAGTCTTATTTTCCTTATTTGGTGTGGTAAAAATCCTGTCATTTATGATGATCTAACCCCCCTCTCCAGCTTTCAATATCCTTCTTCAATTCAATCCCTCATTTTAACACTTTTCGATTCAGTCCTTGGTCCAAAAAAAATCCTTCGAATCAGTCTCGCGAACTTGGGCTATATCCTTCCCGCGACACAATTTTGTGCCTTCACGTTAGATATTCAAATGGAAATATCTTGAGCTTCTGGTATCTAAATCAAGTGATTCAAAAGCCCAAATTCATTTACACGTCTAGGACTAGAACTTTGATGAAGAAGTCGAAGTGAGATAAAATCTTTTTACAGAACAGAATCTAGCAGTAATTTGGTTGGTCAAAAGGGATCTCAAAGTCTAACTCAAAAACTGACGAATGCCGAGAATCCTGATATGACTGAGAGTATGAACTAAGAACAAAAATCACAAAAATTAGGCCAAAATAGAGTTTTTTTAGTGCAGACTCGGGTCAATATCCTTCTCGCGGCAGAATTCTCTACCTTCATGTTAGATATTCAAACGGGAACATCTTGAGCCTCTGATATCGAAATCAAGTGATTCAAAAGCTCAAATTCATTTACGCGTCTAGGACTACAACTTTGATGAAGGAGTCGAAGTGAGATAAAATCTTTTTACAGAATAGAATCTAGCAGTAATTTGGTTGGTCAAAAGGGATCTCCAAATCTAACTCAAAAACTGACGAATGCAGAGAATCCTGATATGACTGAGAGTATGAACTAAGAACAAAAATCACAAAAACTAGGCCAAAAATATAGTTTTTTTAGTGCAGACTCGGGTCAATATCCTTCTCGCGGCAGAATTCTTTACCTTCATGTTAGATATTCAAACAGGAATATCTTGAGCTTTTGATATCGAAATCAAGCGATTCAAAAGCCCAAAATCATCAACGCATCTAGGAATACAACTTTGATGAAGGAGTCAAAGTGAGATAAAATCATTTTAGAGAACAGAATCTGGCAGTAATCTAGTTGATCAGAAAGGTTCTTGATCTGACAATGCTAAGCATCCAAATCTGACTGAGAATCTGCCCTAAGAACAATGATCCCTAGGACCTAATAAAGGTGTAGGTCAATTTTTCAACATGTCATGAGTGACATAATATAGCTAAGATGGTCAGATATCGCACGAAACCAAGTCAGAATCAGAGCCTAAATTAGAACAAAAAAAATTACGACAACAGCAAAACCATTTTTTAGCGCAAATTCTGAGGGATTTATCCAACCTTAAAAATAAGACAACGAAGGAACGAATTGAGCATTACGAAGACCTCTAGTCAATCTAAGAAACCTGATGATTTTGGCAGCAAATGGGAAGGATAAAAAGAGCAGAAAACAGCTCAAACAGGGTTTCAAAAAAATATTTCTTTTTCTGCTTTTGTCGATCTTCCAGCAAACATGAGTTAAACTCCTACACTCAGTTCAAAAGAGGTATACAATGTCTCCATCACGTGGGGTCCAAAAATGAGTAACAACAATGACTTTACACCAAGACTAAACCATTATGTCTTTAATAAAACATTCATATCAATCACAATTCATGTCCTCTAATCCCATCATGAAATATTGATCATTGCCCTTATGTCTCCTAAATATTTTCTCATAAAGCCATCATACCCTAGTGGGTGCCATGCAATGGTGTGGACCCCAACACTTGAATCAACAAATAAACAGGTGATAAAATTATAAAAAATAATCAAATTTTCACACTATTGTGCTTATTGAAATAGTGACTACATGTGGAAAGCATAACTTGACCTTCTCATTCTCTTTTACCCATCAATAATAGTGGTTTTTAAACACTAATTGACAATGGAGATAATGATCTTTTTATTTTTGTCTTCGTTATTTTTTTTTTATGTTTTAAGCATTTTTTGTTGCTTTTTATTATTTCTTTTTTTCCATTTTTTATGTTGTTTGTGTTGATGTTGTCTTTGGTTTTCATGATAGTAAATGGGTTGTCATGGTTGGTTGATTTGGCTAAGTTTAGGGGATTATTTTTGAACTTTGTTTCACAAAAAAGAGGTTTTGCAAGTGGTGGTGTGCCAATGGTAAGGTTGTTTTAGGGGCTAGTATTATTGTTGTTGTCGTAGTTACAAGAGAGATTGTCCTTTACTGATTTGGTAGAGAGAAGGTTTGGTTGGTGTGGGGGTGTGTTATTGCGATATTGTTTTTGAATTAAGTATTATAGGGTTTGTCACACTTGGACATCACGGTGATCGATTAAAAATTTTCATGGAAAAAAAACAGATATCTGACACCTTGTTCTTTTAGGGAAAATGAGCCGTCATCTAGTATTATGGTCACTAGAAACCCTAACTGGTCAACATAGATTCTATGGTACAAGACTGATTACGCGAAATGGAAGATGATATAACCCCTTAAGCGTCCTACCTGAGGCAGGCTGCATTGCTGGTTTTGTCTAAAATTGATAAGAATTTGTTCTCTCCCTTTTTTTTTATATCTTCCTATCATGTTCCTGACTTTGATGTCAGTGAACAGTTCCTACGAATGTTTCCAACTCTGGTGTTGGTAAATATTGCACAAACCCAAAAATATACGATATTCCTGACTCTGACGCTAGTGAATAATTTCGCAAAATTTTGAATTTTAAATGAAGAAGAAACAATTTTTCTATACCATTTGTTTTGTTTACCCCTTTTTTATTATTTGCTCTTTTCAGACAAAAATAATAGAATGCATTTAACAGTAATGGTCCATAGATTGAGCTTATAGCAAATAAAAACAAAACACAAAGAAAAAAAACAAAGCGTGAAGGGCTCACAAATAAATCAACGAAGATCCCTAAATATTTTTCTAGAATTTTATGATATCTACAAGGGGCTTGTTTGGCTAGATATCAAAATAGAAGGGGAATAAAATACATGGACAAGGCATAAGGGTGTGTTTTGTCAAACACACCCTTAGCAAACAAGATTTAAGACGGCTGGGCCTAAGGCCTAGACCCAACCACTCTTTTTTTTTTATCGAGTTGGATCTAGCCCAGCCGTACAACTGGGTTGGATACAGCCAGCACAACCTAGTCGCTGGCTTGGACCAGCGACCTGGCTGGGCAACATGCACACGCAACGGAGGGTTAATTAAATTTAAACTGCACAATGGCTATGTGATTAAAAATGGAAGGGTAGGGAAGGAAGATAACTTACCTAGCCTGTAAGAGCTGCTAGAGGCGAAGACTGAGAATGACATTGGCTTTGGACGACCCTTTCTTTGTTTTTGTCTTGTCTGGTCGCCTTTCTCACCGTTTTGGGTTACTCACACGTCAGCAACATTTTTTATATGTGCACAAATTAAAAATGCTTTTATGACTAAACAATAATAACAAAAAAAAAACCCTTATGAAATTACAACCAAGCCCTTCAAGCCAATGCTAAAAAATTTGAATGACAAAGGTAATGAAGTAATTCAATTGTTCATAAAATTATATATAAAAAACAAAAATGCCCTTATGACTAAATAAAAATAATAAAAAAATTAATTAGGAAATGACAATCAAGCCCCTAAAGTCAATGCTAACAATTTTTCATAGTAAGAGTACTTGCGTAATTTAATTATTCATGACAAAATTGAAATTATCATAAGTCTCCTAAACTAAAAGGTTTTGATTATTTATTCTCTAAGAGTAATACAATAATTGTACTGTTATTAAAAAAAGACGGTGTTGTCCCCAAACAAATCAAGAATAATAAATTGGCCACCTGTAAAGACCATCCTACTCTTTAAGTAAACTTTAAAAATTAAAAGATAAAAAAATAATTTTATTATAGCTCTAAATATATTTTACCGCGGATGTGTCACAATAAAAAAAACCCACAAGGTTTAGTATTTTACATAATTAGACACGGGAATACAAACCCAATAATTTCAATTCATTGCAATCTAATAAAAAGGTTGAAGCCTAAATTACAAAACAAGAAATAGACACTTGGCCCCGTTTGTTTGCTGGAAATTAGTTTTTTTTAGAAAGTGAATTCCGGGAAAGTATTTTCCGATGTTTATTAGTGTAATGAAAAATAAGTTGGAAAACACTTTCCAGTATTTGGTTATGTCATGGAAAATGAGTTGGAAAATAACTTATTAATGTTTTATTTTTCTCAAGTTTATTAAAATAATAAGGAACAAATCTTACAAATTAAAAAATTGAATGAGAATGAAATTGAAAAAAATATAATTTCATAAATTATCTCAAATAAAATAAATAATAATCAAAATAATAGAGATCAAATCTAAAAAATTAAAAAAAATGAAAGATGAAGAAATTAAAATAATAATATTAACATTTCATAAATTATTTCAAATAAAATAAGTAACAATTAAAAGAATAAAAATCAAATTTAATAAATAAAAATTTTTAATAAAAAATTAATAAAAAATAAATAACAATTATAAAAATAATAAAAATAAAAAACGTTGAACCGTGTACAAGCCCAGCCGAAGCCTCTGTAATGGAATGTCAAGCCGTCAGCCTGATCTTAATGTATGAGGGGTTGCAGTCCACTTCCATCAAATGTTACAGGGCTTGCTATTTGCTACCATGAATCTTTTGGGACAACAACGTCTTGTCAATTTTAGTACTTCGTAAATAAATAGACGAACATTATACATATACTTTAGAGGTTTTTTCATATAGAAATGATGTAATTGTAACTATTGCTAATTTTTTTTTACTGTTGTGGTATTATAGTGATGATGAAATTATAATTTTCATGTTTTTTTTTAAACAAGTTTTTTATATATATTTTTTTCTTTGTATATAATATTTTTATTATTTTACACTTGATCTATTTATTATTATTTTTTATCTTTACTTTTTTAATATATATTTAGTTTTTTTCTTTCACTTTTCTTAAAATAAATATTTATTTTTTATGCTTTGAATATTTATCACTTTACACTTTAAATATATATTATTTTTTCGTTCTTATTTTTATTTTTTAAAATTTATTATGTAATTTTTTCTTTATATGTTTTTCTTGAAAAATTATTATACAAAAAATAAAAAAAATAGTGTTTCACTGTGACAATTACAACATTGTTCAATTCTTCTACTATGTTAAAATTTAGCTTGAGATCTTACATGTTTTTATTAATATATATGATATTTATTATATTTTATTATAAATAAGAATCGATTTTTTGATTCACGGTTATATTTTTTATTTGATGTTAAGAAATGCATTAATAACACCCCCATATTAATCTTTTGTGTTAGAAAAAAATATTTAACCTATAGCGAGATGAGTTTAATAAACACGGTAATATTTTATTTTTATATTTATTGGCATAGATGGCTAGACATGTATTTAATTAAATGCATACCTTTTGATTTATAATTAAAAAATTTTAAAAAATACATTTGAAAACTTGTATATATACATTTTTTAAAAATTTATCTAACTCTTAATAAAATGTGTGTCAAATAACTCATTATCATTGATTCTCATACATATTTTCTTATTTGAAGAAAGTTGGGTCAATTATAGCACCACCCCAAATGTTGAAGTAATGCAATTTTCGTAAATACACCAGATTATAATTAACAATAAAAATTAAAATAATCTCTTTAATCCTATTATTATATTGTCTTTTGAAAATAAAAATATTTTAAAATTATTTTATATATTAATTAAAACTATTATTTTTACTGGATGTTAGATTTTTATAACTCTAAGAACTTCTACTTCTACTTCGAATTCAATTATTTTTATGTATTCAATGTGACCCCAAATATTTTGATGGCATTAAGCCATCGGGTTTTTCTCTCTTCCTCGTGGGTTGTTTAGGTTATTACTTTGGCCAATCAATTTTATAGCCTTTTTTCGTTGAACACTATTATGTTTTTTTAAAAAAAATATATATATTTTTTAATTTATTTTTTTAGATTATTTTAATATATAGATATCAAAAATAAATTTTAAAAAATTAAAAGAAATATTATTTTAATATATTTTTAAATAAAAAACATTTTAAAAAATAATTATTATAACATAATCAATAATCAAACAAATTTTATCTGTTGTTATATTTTAAAAATATGTTTTAAAAAAATAATTTTTTTAAATTAATATTTTTAAGTATTTTTTAATTATTTTAATACGTTAATAACAAAAATAAATTTTAAAAATAAATAATATATTATTTTAATAATTTTTTTAAAAAAACAACGTTATCTCGAGGAAAAGAAAAGGCTGTGTATCGTTTACAATTTTGAAGTGTGATAACGACAAAAATACATGACAAAAAAGAAATAAAATAAAAATCTCCGGGGCAAGACATATAAACAACATTGAACTTACCAAGCAAAAAACACATAGCTAGCTAGCCTGCCCAGTGTCTCCCTGCCTTGTTGTTTTTACTCTCTCTCTCTCTCTCTCTCTCTCAGTCTCTCACACACACCTTTTCACGCATGTAACGCACGTTTCTCTCTCCATGGCCCTCAAAACCCCATACTTTTCTATATTGTAACCTCCGAAAGCAAGATTTCTTGTGGAGATTGCCCTTGACTTGGCAATGTACGGTGTGAGTGATGAAAAACTTTGTATTTTTGTTTGGTGAGCTGAAACCAACCTGATAATTTTAAAATTTTGACCCACACTGTTCATTTATGTGCTTGTTCGTTGTGTTTGGTTCAGAATTTTCTAGGGTTTTTCCAAAGTCTCTATCCTTATGTTAGTTCTAAAGATTACTTTACTGTTGACAGTGGTCCTTTTCTTGCATGTACATTTTGTGTTCTGGGTCATGTGCATTTTAGTATCTTTAGCCTTCTAAAAACATATATGTTGTTATGTGGATTTGAGTGATAGTGATGGTTTTTTGAATTTGTTTCTATAAGTTCAAAAGATGGTCTCGTTTCAAGGTTTATTAGAGTTTTGATTGGTTGTTTGGTTTTTGCTTTCTGGGTTTTGTTTTTGTTTTCTGAGGCTTGATTGTGAGTGGTAATTGGGGTCATTTTAATGCCTGACTGGGTTTGGGGTGGTATAGGCATAGGAGAATTGAAAGAGCTGCAGTTGGTGCTCTGAGGTAGTTGTGAGATATGGTATTGTAATTCATTTTTTAGTTTCCAAAGAGATGGTGTTAGGTCCTGATTCTATCAATGTGGCTGATTGGACTGTGGGAAAATCAAAGTTAAAGAAGAAGAAAGATGGTGAAGCTGAGGAAAGTGGATGTTGGATTAAGTTTAGGTTCATTGGGAGCTGCATTTCTTCAAGAACAAGGGTTGATAGCTCCATAAGTGGCACTAGCACACAATATGGTATAATTTGATTTCTTCGCTATAACTAGTTTCATCTTACCGGTTTGTTTGAATGTTTTGATTGTGTTTTTGAATACTATTATAAACAAGAAAATTAAATATTTTTTTCATGCTTGACTATAACATGTTATAATCATCTTTTAATTGTACTTGTTTGGTGCCACATGGATGTTGGATCATACTATATATTTATTCAATTCTTTGGTTTTGCAAGTACATCACTCTGCAAGAATATGGTCTTTTATCGTACCTGTCATTTATTCTCCTTATTCAAATTTGATTAGTACTACTGTCAGAGTGTTTTTGATGCGATGTTATTCTCCATTTGTTCAATTTTTATGGGAAGGGGTTTTAGATTTTGGTAAGTGTTTAATTGTTTACTTTGGTTGAGACAGTTAATTGGTGGTTTTGATTTTATCGTATGTCTATTATCCAAATTTGGCCACTTGTTGTAATTTACACTAATTATTTTGCTGCTATCTTAGAAGCTGAAATGAGTCAAATACTGCAATATACAGGGGCTCAGTGGTTGGAGCTTGCTATGCTGAGTCTTAATTCTCAAATGCTGGTTTGCAAAATATGTTGGTTGGATCATGATGTAAAATGTTTAAGATACTTGATGTAAAAAACATCAGCTTAAAGTTTTGTGGCATTATAATATATTCTTGTTCAAAATACTTTTCTTGCTAGATTTATATGGATGATTCTTTTAGAATTTTTTTTTAGTTTCCCATTGTTAGTACATGGCATATAAAACAGATGATGTTTGGTTGAGCATTGTGCATTATCAAATATTTCAGGAAACTTGCAACCCTTTTAATCATTTATTGACAGCAGTCATAAATTTTATGTTGACATTTGTATTTGAGAACAGAACTCTTGTAGTGTTCAAAATTACATAACATGTGACCTAGAGTGCAACATGTCTCCAACTCTATTGTAGGCTTTGAGTAAATATCTAATTTTATGAAGGTTTCACTTCATACCTAGAAGTTGTTAAAATGAGAAAACAAATGAATGGATCGTTCCACTAGAGTCCAGAACAGACAACTTAGCAGATTCTTACCTAGTATATTGAATTCAATGCACAAACTATCTTATACAAGAGTAATATACCTTTAAAAAAACTACTCTTGAATCAATTTTTTTTTTTTTTTTTTTTTTGCAAATGAATATAAAAGTTTTTATTTTTGTCTG
>Ga0325414_1005714_pt1 | contig 13159 bp, 10 predicted proteins | sample PopdelMetagenome_8_FD_206183 | JGI IMG/M metagenome (GOLD analysis project Ga0325414, IMG submission 206183) | Populus deltoides microbial communities from Bellville, Georgia, United States - Leaf-PdKOR-R3 | ecosystem: Host-associated > Plants > Phyllosphere > Phylloplane/Leaf | place: USA...
ATTATAACGAATTAAATGCACTCATGAAGTGAAACAAGACTCAAAATAAATATGAGGTGTAGGGGAAAACAATATGAAAAATGTTAAAATGAATCCGATAATTAATAAGATGAAACAAATACCGTATTGAGCGGAGTTAAGCTAGATCGTAAATGTATAAGTCATTACAAGGTGACTGACAGATTGATGTGTATAATGATGAAAAGATAATTCAACATTAGTTAAGGAGAATATATCGAGTCTAGGAACTGATACAAGTTTGAGGAGTTCACATAAAAATTAAAGAAATGGGTTTTGTTTGTATAGTTAGTAATCATTAGCAATTACATTGATGTAAATGCTTATTATGATTTTTATGGTTCTATGTGTGTTTCAGGTATTTTTCCCATTGAAGGCCTCAATACCTCTTCTGCCTGAGTGTGTGTAATCGAGAAAAGTATGGAAACCTTATTAATGTGTAAAGATAAATTGTGTATTATTATATCCATTGATAGAGTTATTGGATGGCGAATACAGACTACCTTGATGTTATATCCTAAAAAAAATAAAAACAAATATCCATTTTCTTAAGTTAAGGCTCAAAGTTCCTTTACAATTGTATTAAATTACAGGGGTGTTACAAGGAAGGCAGTGCGTACGAATATGATACACATATTTTTCTCGAGGCAAGTGACAATTCACATATAAAATTTCCCAAGCCACCAGAAAGTAGTAATGTATATATATGCGTGTTATTTGATCTTATTTCTTATTAGTTAATGTTATTTTAGTTATTGAAAAATACATTAGAAAGTCTTTATATGTTTTTACAAGGAAATACTACTTGGTTGATTCAGGATATCCTAATGAATGTGGATTTTTAGGACCATATAAAGGCTAAAGATATCATTTGCAGGAATTTCATAGGCGAGGACATCCACAAACTTGTGAAGAAATTTTCAACCGTGTCCACTCTTCATTATGTAGTGTGATAGAGCATACATTTGGAGTTTGAAAAAAAAAAGACGGTGAATTTTACAGAATATGCCTTCGTTTCCTTGCAAAGCGCAAGTTTAGATTGTTATCGCTTCTATGACAATTCATAATTACATTAGAAGAACTTCACTATAAGATGTGACATTTATGGAATTTGATCGTCATCCCGATTTTGTTCCCGATGATTTTTTAACCGACGTGGCTCCTCATTCGCAGATCCATGGAAACCACAAGCCTTCCCCGTATGGATTATGTACATGATAAGATTGCAACAAAGTTTAATAGGATAATAAAACCATTGTTGTAATATGTTTAGGTCTATTTACAATATTGTATTGGTAATGAAATTAACTTTTATGTAATTAGAAATTAAGAATATGATTCATGTCTTTTTAGGTAATTATATTACCACCATCAAATTCAACCATAATTTTTAACCAAACACCTTTGACATGCTTTTTGATGAACATTAAATTGAACCACAATTTAAACCAAACATATATTTCAATTACACCAACTATTGAAAAAAGCGATTTTTCAAAACTTGTTTTTTTACACCGCAATCACAAAAGCTATCATAATGACTAACACTCTCTAATATTGCATTGGCTATTTCAAGTATATAGACTCCTTGAAATTTTCTTTTTAATATTTTTTTTTCTGTATGATTCATTGAAGAGCAAAGACCCAATCATTTCTTCTTCATTCTTCTTATTAATTATTTCCCTTTGTTTTCTTCACATTCATTCATTACTAGATTGCCTGGAATCATTTCTTTATTGTAATTGAATTCAGTTATAGTGTTTAATTTGAATTCAATTGATAAATAAGTTGAATTCACATGTTTAGAAAAGATAGAAGTCAATTCATTTTGTTTTCTATATTACCCTAATCATCTTCATCTTATTTCTTTAAAGGTCTCTAAAACAAAAAAATAGGTAGATCAGTATATTGGGAAATCTGGTTTTAACACTATTTTTTTTTTTGAAATTGTAAATCAGAGGGACTAGACTCCAATTTACTTTGTATCATTTTTAGTTATTGAATTCCATTTGAAATTCAATTCTTTACATTCAAAATGTTTTTAAACATGTTGTAAGAGACTTAATAGATGGGAATGAGAATAAAAAAATATGGAATTCACCTTCATCCTATAAATTTATACCCCATCCAACTTTCATTGGAAAATAAAAAGTTAACACAACATGTTTAAATTGTCATTCTAATCAAAATAGTAACTTGAGATGGCCCACTATTCCAATTATGATTTTTTTAAAAAATTAATAATGTTTGAAAAAAAAATAATAGCAAACTAGCATAAGTTGATTTTTTTTGGCAAAATAGAATAGTTTGGTAAATGTTGTAGCTGAGAATAATGACATTTTAAAAAGTCATAATTGAGAATAACGATATTTTAAAGAAACTGTTAAAATGAGCTGGTATAAATTCCAAGGAGAATAAAAAAGAGAAAAAAAAAGAAAAGAAAGAAAGAAAGAATGATACCTTGGAAGTTGAAGTTCTGATGATAACATCCCTGTATCATTAAAAAGATCTCAATGAGATAAATCCAACGACATCAAGGAATGTCACCAACAGTGGCCAGAGTGGGTCACACTCATTGTCAAGCACAAATTCCAATGAGGAAAGAAAAGAAAAGAAAAGAAAAGAAAGAAATAAAGAATGAGACCTCATAGATATAATAAAGCTTTGATGATGGCATCTTTGATACCATAAAAAAGATTTTGATGAGACGAGTTTAAAAACACCAAGGAAGGTCACCAATAATGGCCTGAGTGGGTCATACGCACTGTCTAGGCATCATCATCGGAGCCCACTCCAACTACCATTGGTGATCTTCCTTGGTATTGTTGAAATCGTATTGTCAAGATCTTTTTGTTGGTATTGGGGGTGTTATCATAGGAGCTTCAATGTGCCTTTAGGGTCTCATTCGTTCTTCTCAAGCTTCGACAACTTCTAAGTGTTGTTTTTCTCAATGAAATCAATTTCATCATCCATAGCCTCTTACCATTTTATTTATTTAATGGCATCTTTGAAATTCATAAGATCACAATATGAGAATATAGCAAAATGGGTAAGTGGATCATTTTGTTGACAATTATAGTTACCTCATAATCACTCATCCATGTAAACCTTTTTCTAACACGTTGTGATCCTTGACTATTAGGTATACTTTAATCATCTACTGGTTGTGGTGCTTAATCCATAGGCTTTTACCTTATTTCATCATTCTCACCATCAATTAAGGTTGTCAAAAACAGTCTTTTAACACGATATGAAAAATGTAATATAAATTCAAATCGTAAAATCATAAGATTCATCTAAATCAGAGAAGACTAATTTATCTTCACTCATGTGATTGTTATACCCAGTGCCTAAATATCATAAATTTTGGTGATTTTTCTCATTCATATGACAAGCCATCAATAAAGACGTTTCATCTTTATTCTCTACAAAATTAGATTTTCTACCATCACTCCTATTCAAATTTGTATAGCATTTTAATGTCCAAACTTATGACACTTGACGCATTCAACTTTTGATTTGTCCACTGACTTTGTCTTGGAAAATATAGAATGATTATTGTCATATCATTTGTCTCTTTTTGAGAATTGAAAGATTGATTATCTTTAAATTTTTTATATGAAAAACTACCATTGTTGTTGCTTATGCTTCTTCCACTTACTCGACCACCTCTTTGTGAGGTAAAAAAATAATTATTAGATGAAACTCGTAAAGCTTTCACATCATTGTCTTGTCTATTCAACTTTTACTCATGAATTAGCAAGGAATTTTTCAATTCATTAATGGAGAGTTCATCAATGTGCTTAGATTCTTTTATTAAACACAACAAAATTAAATTTTGATGTTAATGATCGAAGATCTTTTTCAATGATGGTAATATCCTCTATTTTATCACCATGGATTCACATCTTATTAATGAATTTATCGTTTATTTTATTGTTATTGTTAGTGGTCGTCTCTCCCATGTACATCTTAAACAATTCAAATTATATTTGAAGTGCTTAATGTTGTTTTATTTTTATTCTAGTTGTTTCTTAGTACTTATTTTTCATCGAATCATAAATATGAGGTTTCTTTATAACAAATGGTTTTTAAAATTGATCAGTAAATTAATTGGAAGTAATAATTATTTTCTTTGAAATATTTCAATCATTGTACTTCTATCTCTATTTTTTTTTTTTTTACATTTGTTATTATTAATGTGGATGATGGTTTAATTATTCCTTGTGAAGCAATTTGCCACTACTCCTTCTACCTTAAAAATTCCTCCATTAAAATCCTCCAATTATCGTAATGTCCATCAAAAGTATCGGAAGCAATGAATTTTTTTTAAAAAACTGCTGCTGATTGCCACTGGAATAAATTGTGTTATGGATTGAGCTGCTGCCAAGGCTGTTAGATGCTGCTTCTGGGAGGACTTCTCCACCTATTCTACAAAGAATGAAGCTGCGATACAAATAATTAATTGTATTATCTTATTCGTCTATTGCTGGTTCGTCTTGTTCTTTATGCTTGCAGCAATCGAACTGACATTTTGTGTTTGATTAGCTGCTGCCGTGATCTGCTACTTCTCGTGTGAGCTGCTGGAACGTGTGAAGCTGTTGCTGGCTGAATGTCACCGTTGATTTGGACAGGTACTGCTGGAAGGAGCTGCTGGACTGCTGCTGTTTTGAGGTCTGTTGCCGCTGGAGGAGATTCTGCTGCTACTGTTTTATGCTACTGGTGCTGCCAATTTGCCTGGAAGATGATCGCTGCTTCTATTTTATCTTGGGAGGAAATCGCCGCTGCTGTCTGCTGGTACAAGGCACTGCTACGAAGAAAAAAAAAACCTGTTGTTGGTTCGTCTGAGGTGCTGTTACAAGCTGATGTTTTAAAGGCTGCTAGTGTCAATATTTCGCTGCTGCGATGATTAGCTGCTGCTGCTGAGATCTTCATCAAAGAAGGTGTATTTTGTTATGCGTATTGTTAGGTTTCCGAAATTTTTGGATACAACAAAAATAATAAATTTAAAATTTTTAAGAGTTTCAATTATCCCGTTAGATAAATCTAGAGTTATTTTAGGGTTCTATGTGAAGATTACTTGAAAATTAAATATTATTTTTAGCTTTGAATATTTGCTTCAAATGTTGAGTTGTTGCAAACAACAAGCAGTCTAATTGTCCGACTTTTAACAATAATCCACACGAATCACCAGTGAAAAATCTCCTAAACCCTTTTAGGAGAGAGAGATTGCTATACTTTAATCTTTACCTATCTTATCATGTATTTCAGGTCCATTTTATCCATCACTATAACAATGATATTATTGTTAGGTTGCATAATTTTTGTGTTTGATATAATTTTGCAATGGTCATCTTTTGATATGTAGTCAAATTAAGTGAATATGTTGAGTGTTATAATATTGGAATTTGTAAAAGATAGGATGTTGAATTTTTAATTATTATACATTCCATATAAATATATTTTATATCTTGTAAAGAAATAATAATATAAACTCTAATTATGTATTACGTGTTGAATATAAAGAATGATGAAATTTATCATGAGAGCTATCCTGAGGCTACATGTGAGTATTGTTTGGATGAACCAGATGTGGTTTGATTTATGGTTGTGTTTTATAAGTATTAATTATGGAATAAAATTTTAGATAGTCTCTATATAGGAAAGAGTCTGCTCAAGTTTGGTTAGATTAGATAAATGCTTCAACTAAATAGGAGAACCCTTTTACATGGGTGATGTGCATGTATAAAGTAAATATTGTGATTGTATGTTGATTTGAAAGAACTTTGTATAAGGGAGATTTAAAAAAAAAAATCATCCCATTTTACACCCATATGCTTAAGAAAAATATTGAAACTTCATAAAAAAGGCTTGAGATGTTACAATATCCTCTTTTTAAGGGGAGGAATGATCCAAAAACTTACATAGAGAGGGAGAAGAAAGTAGAGTTGATCTTTCATTGCCATAAATATTTTAAGAAGAAAAATGTTAAGTTAGCTATAATAAGGTTTATTGATTATGCAATTATATGATGAGATCAATTTGTGTTAAATAAAAGGACAAATCATAAGAGGCGCTTGGGATGAGAAGAAGATTTTTCCTTGACCATTACTATAGGGACTTATATTAGAAGTTGCAAAGCCTAACTTAGGTTTTAATAGTGTAAAGGAATACCATAAATAAATGGAGGTAGCAATGATTTGGGTAAATGTAGTGGAAGATAGAAAAGTTACCACGACAAGATTTTTGAATGGCTTGAACTAAGAGATGGTACTATATAGAATTAGAAGACATTATGCATATGACCATGAAGGTGGAATGACAATCTAAGAGGAAAGGGAATCCAAAACCGAGTCAAAATTCTGGTTCATTTTCATCATGGAGGCTGAATTGGAATAAGGATTATAGGTTTACCTAAAAGAGTAAATCTAAAACACCTAAAGGCAAATAAGAAGTCTCCACTGACATTAGAGGTAAATATGAATCCCAATCACCTTGTAATTGTGTATTAAATATTTTTATTATTTAAGAATAAGATACATAGCTTCTTAATGTCCAAATAAAAGAGCTATAATGTTGTGTGACCATGAAGAGGTGGAAATTGAAAGTGACAACGATGATGAAAAGATGCCGCCACATGAGATGTTAGTGATGATAAGGTAGAGTGTTCAGTTAAGGGTAAGTCACATATAGTTAGGTATGCATTGAATGTTTAAGTCAAAGAGGATGAATAAGAGCAACAAAAAGAAAATATTTCCCATTCTAGATGCCAAATTAAAAACAAAGTATATAGTATTCATAGATGAGGGAAGTTGTAATAATGTATCTAGCACTACTTTTTTTTAGAAAAAAAATTGACTACTACAAAACACCATAAACCATATAAGCTATAGTGGTTGAATGAGTGTGTGGAAGTAAAGGTTAATAAATAAGTGTTAGTTTCATTTTCAATTGTGAGGTATACTAATAAGGTATTTTATGATGATGTTTCTATGCTTGTGGGTCACATACTATTGGGTAGACCATGATAGTTTAAGGTGAGTTCAATAACAAGTACTTTTTTTTTGTAAAAAATAATAAATCCATCTCTCTTGTATTTTTGAGCCCAAAACAAGTATACGAAGATCAATTGAAATTAAAAAAAAAAGACTAAGGCTAAAAGGAGTGAAAAGAAAAAGGTGGTCGACAAGAGAGAAAACAAAGAGGAGCCATGTGAGAAGAAAGAAAAATAGGTTGTTGAGAGAAAAAAAAAGAAAAGAAAAGGAGGTTTTTATGCAAAATAAAGTGATAACAAGAATACTTTGTCATAACACAATCCCCCCCTCTTTAAAGATATTTTCCAAAAATCCAAAAACGTCAAGAAATTCAAAAAAAAAAAATGTTTTTGATGTATTTTGGCCATTCTAACACCCATTTCAGATTATTAGACTATTTTCTCTTATTGATGTTTTCCTAAAAAGATAAAAAAAAATCAAAAATATATTTTCATCATGTTTGCATCCTTTTTTATTTTAATTTTCAATGTCTTTTCAAAAAATCAAAATCCAAAAATATGCTTTGGGTGTGTTTTGGCTATTAAAGCATCCATTTTATAATTCTTAATTACTTTTCTTATCAAATTAACATTGATGTTTTTTTCTTGAAAAAACTAGAATAAAAAAAATTAAGAAAACAAAAAACCAAAATAGAGAGCGTAATGGGTTAAAGTGAAAAAAAAAAGGAATGAAGGACAAAAACATACACAATAGGGACATTCTTAGGATAAACTTAAAATAAGGGATAAAAAATAAGAATATTCCTGTGTAGAGGGCTATAACTAAGACTGGATAGTAAAGATAGAGAGAGGGAGCCACCATACAAAAAAACCCTAAACTCTTCTCTTCCACCAAAAACCCTAACCATGATTATGATTAAAAACAAAGATAGAATGAGAAAAAAAAATAAAGAGAAGAAAAGAAAAATAAAAAAAAAATAAACTTTCAATAAAAAATAAAGAGAGAAATAATGTAGCCCCTCTCTCATCTCTCCACTATCAAATGACAACTGCCTCATTGAATTCCAACAACGTTCGCCCCCTTTCCAACCATTCCATAGGTTGATTTCAAAACAAAAATAAATTTTCAGATATTTTATAACAAGATTGCGAATATTTATGATGGTTTGCAATATTTGTTTTATGTATTCTTGAATATGTGTTTGCCTTGTGATGTTGGAAATTTTATTTATTCAGTTGCAATATTTGAAGTGTTGTGGGTTCGTGAATTACACAACAACCTTGGTGGTATGATGTTACCAGGAAATTTATTTTTATGGTGGATTATGGTCAAAATCGATACCTCACGATGTGGTTGGGATAATTAGGTTGCAATAGGTTTATCTAAGATATAATGATTTGGTTTTGGTGTGGAAATTTGATGTTGTGATGCTAATTGCAAATATTGTGTTTGGTTTGTTTATGTTATGATGTTGTTTTAATTATTTAGTTGATGGACATTTTGATTTGTCATGTTGTAAGCCAATGTTGTTTTGTTTTTTTGTTATATTACGTGTTGATATTGTTTTTTTTATCCAATGTCACGTGTTATTAGTTTTAATACGTAATTTTATGGTTATTAATAAATTCACTATTCACCAACCTACCGAGAATAAATAAAATGTTACTATGCATTGTCCTAAAGTGTCGATTAATGTGTAATGAAATTGTTTAATACATTACATTACTATATTTAAAATATCCAAAAATATTTTTTCTAGTTTTATTATTCACATACCCGCCTAGAATAAATGAATCATCATTGGTAGTTATCTTAGAGTTTTGATTGGTGGGCAATGAAATTGTTTAAAACATTATTTTTATGCATTCAAACTTCCTTTTAAATTTTAAACCTTTGGTCAAATATCCATTAATGACACCTAAGTGTTAGTTAAGGGTATCAATTTCTTTAGGAAGTCTCAAACATTCGTGCTACTAGATCCTACCTCTAAGTAAATCAACCTATAATGGTTACTTCTTGAATATTTAGGACTAAGGAATAATAATCTTATTTAGTAAAAATTACAAGTGAATCTTGGTATTATAGGATAAATGAACCTGAACAAGTCATTATCCATGACCACTATTGCATAAATATTTTTTTTAGCGACAGCTTCTTCTAGGATTTAGGTTGGGCTTATAAAGCCCAATAAAAAACCCATCTAATTATTCATTGACTAGGCTCAATAGACTATAACTAGTCACATGTTTTGATCATGAGTAATTGGTTATAGATGACCTCAATCTTAAAATGGATAGGTTTAGATCCAATCATTTTAAGCCTCGAGTTTAACTCATTGTAGTAAACTTATTATCACCCATATAGGAGGACCGTAGACATATTTGGCATAATAAAACATTAGAAATAAAAGACAAGTAGTAATGTAACTTATCTTAGGTATGATGCTTTAAGGTGATATTATCTTAACTTTATCATAACTAGTCTCTTATCTTAGACTCTAAAGAATAGTTAGGGTTCCTAATGACTATAGTACTCTAAAGACTAGTTAGGGTTCCTAATGACTATAATAATAGGTGGTGACTCATTTATATTTTTCATAAGTTTTAGACCTTTTCCCCGTCAACACAAAAAAAGGCTTTCCTTTTCTAGAAAAAAGACGGGTTGTCGCGATGGCAAGTGTGTGACATGCTTTTTATATTAGCCATTTTATGAAAAAGGCATGTTTTATTGCTAACGATCTTGATCAATCTCTTCCTAGTGTTATTGTTTCTTTGCTACATGAATATGAAGATGTATTTTTCGATGATGTTCTTAGTGGTTTGGTGCCCACCGGGGAGTAAAATATCAAATTGATCTCAAGCTTGAAGTTGTAATTCCTAACCAACCAACCAACCTATATAAGTAACCTGAAAGAGGAAAAAAAAAGCTTTAAAGGCAAGTTAAGAAGCTGATGACTAAAGGGCACTTGAAGGAGAGTATAAGTCCATGTGTTGTACCGATGTTTCTTGTCATGAAAAAGTATGGGTCTTAAAGGATATATGTGAATTGTTAGGTTGTCAACAACATTATAGTAAAGTATAGACATGTAATTCCCACACTAGTTGTTATGTTATATGAATTTCATGGTTCATATGTCTTTACAAAATTAATTTGAAATTTTTTTGTCATTAAATTAGAATGAAATAAGATGATAGATGAAAAACTATTTTTAAGACTAAACATGAGATATATGAATGGTCAGTGATGTCGTTTGGTTTCATTAATACATTAACTACATTTATAAGATTGATGAATCATGTATTGCGTGCATTTATAAGCAAATATTTGTGGTAGTATATTTTGATGATATCTTGCTTTACAATAAAAGCTTAGATGAATATGTTAATCATTTACGTTATGTGCTTGGTATTTTGAGAAAAAAACAATTATGCTAATTTAAGGAAGTGTACCTTTTGCATGGAAAAAAAAAAGTATTTCTTGGTTATATTGTTAGTGCAAAAGGTATTGAGATTAATGAAAAAATGGTAAAGAAATTCCATTAAAGTGTTTGACAATAATTTGAAAAGAAGAATGAAAAATATGCATCTAAAGCTAACAAGGGTCAAAGGCATGTTATCTTTGAACCTAATGATTGAATTTGGATGCATATGAGGAATGAAAGATTCCCAGCTCATAGGTGATCTAAATTGCAGCCCAGAGTGGATGGTGCATTCTAAGTCCTTGAACGGATTAATAACAATGCATACAAGTTGGAACTTCCAGATGAGTATAATGTTATTGTTGCATTTAATCTTTTTTTATTTTTCTCTATTTAATATAGGTGATAATTTGAGGTTGAATCCTTTTAAGAAGATGAGGGATGATGAGAATCAACAAGCAACACCACAAGATCTATTTAATATGCTAATTGGACCAATTACAAAAGCAAGAGCCAAGATATCAAAGAGGCATTCCATGGGTTGATTCAAGACATTTAGGTCAAGAAAGCTTTGAGAATCCCTTTTAAGGTGGCTTAATCAATATGATCCAAGTAAGAGATAAGGTTGCTTAACATGTACTAGAGTTTGGCTATACAATTTTATATTAATAGTTATAACTTTCAGTTTGACTCCTTGAATGAATTGAGATTTTTCTAAATGACTTTAAATGTTGTATTTCCTATAGAGTTAAAATTTTGTAGCAATCAGATATTAGGAATGCCTTCCGATAAGGTCTAAAATTTACCATGTGGATTGGAATTTTATTTATACAAGACTTAGGCTTTGTATTTTATCTTACCCATACTTTTAAGTTATTTATTTGGGTTTAATTTTCAGCCTAGAGTTAATTAGGGTTTATTTTCTCAAGTCAAACATATAAATGCCTTTTATTTTTGGGATGTGAAAAACATATTGGTTTTTTTGAATAAAAATTGCATGGGCACTCTTGCTTTTGGTTTATTATTGAATTTTTAAGAACTTATCAATGAAATCATCTTTGTGGCATTCTAACCATATACATTCGGTTCTTGATTTAAATAATCAACGGGTCATGGTTTTCTGATATGATTTTAGTTTTTTTTTTATATAAGAATGCTAATTCTTGATTGGGGTTCTAGAATTTCTTTTATTTCCTAACTATGAGGGAACTATATTTTTGTTTTGGTGTGAACCAGGGTATCCCAGGCTTCGCCCAGACTAATCCCCGCCCCGGGTGGCAAGGGCTCCCCAAGAGACCGGCTGCAGATGAAGAGAGGGGTCGAACCCTAGACCTCGTAAGCGACGAGAGCGCGCCTAACCACTCCGCCAGGACCTCTTGGGTCTATGAGGAAATTATATAAAGTGTAATTAGGTAAGTCTAAAACAAAAAAATGTTATATTATTGTAAATATATAATCTTTTATTTCCTAAACCATATTTCTATTTATCAAATTTCTTGTACTACATTGTGTGATTTCTAGTATGATACATACAAATATGCAATGAATAGAGTGGATTGTGATGTCATAGCATTGTGGAAAAATTATAGTCCGAGGCACGTCTATAATGATAATTGTGACAAGTTTCGAGAATTTATGATATCAAATAGATTTAGAAGGCACTTACAATCCAGGTCTCAAAACAAAAATAGAGAAACTCATATTAAAAAAAAGTTAGATTTCGAGTTGGGTATGGATATTGATCTGCTTGACATGTAGCTGACTCGACCGAAAATCCAACTCGAAATAAATAAATAACTTCAAAGTTTAAAATTACATAAATACCTAGTTAATTATGTACTAAATAATTTTAAATTATATATTTGGGTTCAAGATTTGGATTCGAGTCATGGATACCTAAAATCTGATCGGTTCAAGTATCAAAAATCTATATTTATTCAAGTTTAGATCATATTTGTATAGTAATTTCTGGTTTTAGTTTGAGTTATGGATAATAAATTATCCAATCTATGAGTATCGGTCCCTAATAAAATCCCTCCCTAGATTACTATTCCCGTAACTACTCTCTATCAAAAGCATAATAGTTGGCTCTCTGTCACCCTGGATATGAAACCTGTGATTTGAACCAAAGAGGCTATCTGCTTAACAATAAATAAATAAATAAAAAGCCGTATAGAGTGGAATGTAGAGGTATTTTAAAGTGCAGTAATAACTGTTTTTTAAAATATTTTTTTGATCGGAAATATATTAATAATATTTTTTTATTTTTTAAAAATTATTTTTGAAATCAATACATTAAAATGATATTATAAAAAAAATTTAATTTTTTTTTCAAAACTACTTTTAAAACTAAAAAATAAATGGCTTGCAGTGGGCAGCACTGATACAACAAAAACAAAAAACATGAAATGAATTACTACGTGAAGAAGAAAAAACAGGATCATGTGCTGATGGGAGAATAGATGCATCCATTTTACCTTGAATGAAGAAGAATCTAAAATAATAAATGCAATCACTTGTATGTATCTTACTTATGGTACTATTTTATAGCCTCCTTAATGATCCAGCTTTAGATGATTTAGTGATGAATTTGACTGCTGTTTTGACCTTCTCGTTGTCCTAAACGTGCTTAATGCCCCTGTCCTGTTCTCAATGAACCTTAAAACTAAGTCCTATATTTTAAATTAAATCTAAGCAAATCCATATCTCTCTCGTAAAACAAGAACAC
>Ga0325414_1005715_pt1 | contig 13159 bp, 10 predicted proteins | sample PopdelMetagenome_8_FD_206183 | JGI IMG/M metagenome (GOLD analysis project Ga0325414, IMG submission 206183) | Populus deltoides microbial communities from Bellville, Georgia, United States - Leaf-PdKOR-R3 | ecosystem: Host-associated > Plants > Phyllosphere > Phylloplane/Leaf | place: USA...
TTCAGCAAGTCAGCATGAATAAATTATCACTTGGCCCCTCAAGTGAAAAGTAAGTTACATATCACTCATTTATGTTTGAAAATATAAAATCATCCCCTGACTCTCGTTAGCTGTCATTTATTTTATTTAATTAAAACATCTGCTGATTCTTCAAACATAAAGGACTAATTTGTAATTACGTTGGAAAATAAGGACTAAATAATAATGTAATCTTCCATTTTTTCTTTTCCTTTCTTTTTCACAGAGACAAAACACGAACAGCAGCGCTACTACTAGCATCATTTTATAAGTGAAAAAAAAAAAAATTTAATTAAAAAAAAGCGCTCACACTCTGTCTCTCTCAGATCCAAATCTCTCTTCCTTCTCATCTTCTCTTCTCTTCTCTGAGATCTCTAAAATTATATATCCGGATCTTGATCACCTTATTCGGATTCTCTTGATTGAATCCCCGGGTCACGTCGCAATTTTTGACCAAGAGTTAACTTTCGTTCTCGGATCTGATTAAGCTTCCAGGAAATTCTCGGAAACGGACCCAATCATGAATACGTTCTTTTCCGGTACGCGTCTTAGGTGAGTACGATTTCTTTACTCTTCTCATTTGGTTCCTGAAATCCGACCCGTTTGGCAGCTAGAATTATGCAATTCTGGTTTAGTTTAAAGATTAGGATTCCTTTTATTTACAATTTTTTGAGCATGAATTGGATAATTTTTGAAATGAAAGGGACATGATTCGGGCAATACGGGCTTGTAAAACGGCGGCGGAGGAAAGAGCTGTTGTGAGAAAAGAATGTGCTGCAATTCGAACGTCGATTAATGAAAATGATCAAGATTATAGACACCGAAATTTGGCAAAGCTTATGTTTATTCATATGCTTGGCTACCCAACACATTTTGGTCAAATGGAGTGCTTAAAGTTGATTGCCTCCGCCGGATTTCCTGAAAAGAGGATCGGATATCTCGGCCTCATGTTACTTCTTGATGAAAGACAAGAAGTTCTAATGCTCGTTACCAACTCGCTAAAACAGTATCCGAATAATGTTTATATGTTCTGTTGTTTAGGTTTTCTTAATTTGCAAGCTATGTTTCATCTGTTTCTGTTGTCTGGGATTTTTTTGGAATTGCTAGTTGAACAAATGAATATGAAAAGAGAAAAATCTTTGTATCTGTTTAGTGGCCTTAACTTATATTCAGAGATCTTAATCATTCAAACCAGTATATTGTGGGACTTGCACTTTGTGCTTTGGGAAATATTTGTTCAGCAGAAATGGCTCGTGATCTTGCACCAGAAGTGGAAAGATTGCTGCAATTTCGGGATCCAAATATTCGGAAAAAGGTGAGTTGCTTTTAACATAATTTCCTTATTATACTTTTGCATGAATTCTTGTTTATTTGTTTTGGTTCCAATAGTTAGTGAGTGAAAAGATGATAGGTTGGTGAGGGAATAAGCTATGCGACCCCTGAAGTTTGGAATGCTTTAATTCTTAAAAGCTCTTGATCCGCCGTAATGATATAGAAACTGAGTGAATCAGATATATGTAATGAAAGAATGTGGTTTGTTGTATGTTTTTGGACTAGTTTAATTTCCTAATCACATGAGACATTTTGGAGGTACTTGGTTGTGCATTGTTCTGATTTAGGTTCGCCTAAATTGCTCTAAAGTTGATGCTTATCTGGCTTCACTGTTTCGTGGCTTTCTTTTGTGTTCTTCTAATTTTTACTGCACTCTTGCTCAAACATAGGCGGCATTATGCTCTATACGGATTATTAGGAAAGTCCCGGATCTGGCAGAAAATTTTATAAATCCTGCGGCTGCCTTACTAAAAGAGAAGCATCATGGAGTCTTAATAACGGGAATTCAACTCTGTACAGATTTATGTAAAGTCAGTCCGGAAGCCCTCGAGTTTTTGAGAAAGGTACCCATCATGGCCTGTATTAGGAAGAAACAAGCATTTTGACTAATGCTAAATTTGAGTATTGTTGAGCTTTTTATTTGGCATGGCAGAAGTGAACTCTTCATCATGCATAAATGAACCTAGTTCTTTATATTAATGTTTATATTATAGATATATTGTTTAGGGATTTTTTCATGAAAATAATTGAATTTTTAAGGTAAATTTATGGTCAGCATGCTTTTTATTCCTTAAGTGTGACAAGTTATAAAATCATTTTTGTAGAAACACACAGAAGGGTTGGTCAGAACTTTAAAGGATGTTGTTAACAGTCCATATGCACCGGAATATGACATTGCCGGTATCGCGGACCCTTTTCTCCATGTCAGATTGCTCAAACTTTTGCGTGCGTTGGGCCAAGGAGATGCCGATGCTAGTGATGCCATGAATGACATACTTGCTCAGGTTAGTTTCCATTTGCATTTTGTATCAGTCTGTCATATTACTTCTTTTAGTGTTTGAGAATTGCTGGTTCATAAGCAACATGTCAATTGTTGATGGCTTGGATCACTTCTGTTGTGTTGAATTAGAAATGAGAAGGTATAGAAATGATTCGAGCCTGACAAATGTGATGAAATTGTATTTTTTTTTCTGTGCCTTTTTTAGTAAAGCTTATGAGTGTAGAGCACGTCAAATCCTATAGACAACAAAGTTCCTCATACATATTTGAATTCTAACATTATGAAGAAATTAAGTGGGTGGGCTGAAGAAAAAGGCCTTGCATTGATAATAGAATGAGACTTGCTTTAGAACGTATGGGTTTAATTCTTAATAAACCTGTGAATATGGAATCTTGTTTTCCTATTTCTATATGATTAGGCTTTCTTTATTGTTTTTTGGTGATTGGTGGTCTCTGTTGATGAGTATGTTCTTGTTCATTGTTACCTTGATGATGGATGAAAATCACTAAAGGGGGCATTTTGGTTTGAACATCCTTGACGGAAGAGAATTTGAAGTCAGTTTGCCTAAATAATAATTAAATTGTCATTTCTAATTAAAACTGAATGAAGGAAGTTGATCCAGGTAGAAAAGCTCAACCAGTTTGGGATAGCCAAGTAGAGTTGAGTAAGTACAATTTTTATTAACAGTAGGTTTAATATGTATAGTCTGTTAAGAAGCAGGATTGTGCAAAGTACTGGCTAGGAAGCTTCCCTCCTGTAGCCTTGTTTAACAGTTTGAGTAATCTAATTGGGCTAAATTTCCATTAACTGGGCTAAGCTGTGCTTTTTTGTAAATGCATTTGGTCAATGATTGGGAATAAATTGATCAACATATGAAGCTGAACATCTTCTCAACCTGTATGACTGATCCAAACATTCTAGCCTGTCAACTTGTTATCACCCTGTACATTGTTATAAACGCTCACAATTCCTTACAATTGTTTATCTTTGATCATTTTGCTTCTTAAATTGACAACATTTTAATCTTTCTTGTTTGCTTGATATCTTCTTAGGTGGCAACAAAAACTGAGTCAAACAAAAATGCTGGAAATGCTATTCTATATGAATGTGTTGAAACTATCATGAGCATTGAAGATAATGGTGGCCTACGAGTGCTTGCTATTAATATCCTGGGAAGATTTTTGTCTAACCGTGACAATAATATCAGGTTTTGTTTCATAAGATTATAACTTGGATATGATCTCATGACATGTCATTTCATCCCTTTAATGTTTTTTTTTTTTAATAAACCAATTGCACTAAATACTGCTAGACATATGTTTTAAGGTATATTTCTCCTGATTCAATGAGAAATGATCTGCCATTGGCACATGATTTTTTTTTAATGTTCTGTTGAGTTTGTTGAATTCCTTTGAACAGTGACTATCCATATGATCTACAAAATATAAGATGATTACCTGTTAAACGAGGAGGCATATTTATTAACAGAAAGTTAGTTTGACATGTTTATTTGCAGTGTGATTATCATCATTGTCTACTATATATAGGGTAGTTGCTTGTTAAAGGGTGACCTTAGCTGCTTGCACACTGGCTTGACTCTATGGAGTATGGACTAACATTTATCTTGATTCACATACAAATTTGGGACATTATATTTTTTAAAGAAGTAAAATAATAAAAATACTTAAACTCAGGGCAAATTGCTTTTTTTTTCCCATAAAAATTCTCAAGATAAAAGAAAATGTTGTAAAAAATTATGTTTACTTGTTAGAATTGTTGTAGAAAATCGTATTCTCTAGTTTTTCAATTTTCCATAAATTTTCCTAAAAAATTACTTGTCTGAAATTTTATCCTTGGAATACAAGTGCTGCCAAATTAATTGTTGCATTTTTTTTTCATTTTGCTAAATAGAAGTGAATGAATTGAGTCCTCTTGTTTTATATTTTAGAAAATTAAGTGATAGGTTAACACTTTTTTATATAACTTTTATGGTAAAATGTAGTAGATAACTGGAAAATATTTCTATAATACACGCACATCATGTTAGTTTATTGTTTGATCTCTGGATATAAAATCAGACACATGCTCTATTACAGCTCCACAGTGCTTCATCTGGATAGTAGTAGTTCTTTCAGCAGCTGTATTGATTATTAATTTAAGATCAATAAACTTGATTTGTTTTATTTTGCTTGTTTTACTAAAAATAAAACCAAATCCTAACATTTGTTTCAGATATGTTGCATTAAACATGCTGATGAAGGCTATTACTGTCGATGTTCAAGCTGTACAAAGGCATCGGGCAACAATCTTGGAATGTGTAAAGGTATGGGGTTCCACCACCTTGATCTCTTTTTTATTTTTAAATAACTAGTAGTTGTAGAGAAGGTTAAAATTCTATAAAATATGTAAATCATATCCATTTCACTTTTTTAATACCATTTTCCTGTCTAAAACTATGATGAGTAAATGTGTGCTGTAAAAATCCAAACTCACCATTTCATTTAAATTATTACAAATTTTGGGTGTATGGACAAATCTTCTTTGTGTATCTTTTTCGCATCAACAAAATTTTTACCTCTGGAATCTCTAGTTCTTTCAATTGCATGTTCTATTTTAAGGTGTTGTAAGAGTTATAATCTGCTCAAATAACTGGATTTGAACAGCAAAGAATGAAAAAAGGTTAAATTGAAAGGAGATTAGGCTTATCATATTCTGGCTATGTCTTGGTCAGATGTAGAATAAGATGGTTATGGTTAACAAGAAGGATGTATTTATGTCGTAGTGTCCTCTCCAAACAAACATGATTGGGTGTTGTGGATTTGGGTTTGGATATCAATTCCTTGCTTACTGGTAAATGTAAGTAACTCAACTCCATATGTCTCAATCTCAAAAAAATTTGGGTTTGGCTACTTGGATTCGTGATATCTTGTTTAGGGCTTTGGAGAAATAGATAAGGTAGATTTGTCATTCAGGACCAGACAAAAGATATTGCAGCTGAGGTGGCAAATAATCTAATGAAGACTATTATTCTGCCTTTTTTTACATCAGTAAATTTTTTTCTTTCCCGTCAACCTTTTTTCCCGTTCCATATTACTTCTGTTTGGTAACAAGCAAGACGTAAAATATATCAGTTGATCCGTTAAACCTGAACTCCATGTATTACTTTCTCGCTTCCTTGTTAATGTTGCTGACAAAACAAATAAACATTGAAAATTCAGAAGCTCAGGTTGTGGCCTTTTTATTTCAGGATTCAGATGCTTCAATCAGGAAAAGGGCCCTTGAACTTGTTTACCTTCTGGTGAACGAGACCAATGTAAAACCTTTGACAAAAGAGCTAATTGATTATCTGGAAGTAAGTGATGAAGAATTTAAAGGGGATCTTACTGCCAAAATTTGCTCCATTGTTGAGAAGTAAGTTGTGCAGTTATTGAATTAAGACATCCACTTGTTTTCCCCGACTGATTGTGGGATATATTAGATTGTGTTTTTCTTGCATGTGCTTGTTATTTTGATGAACGCAACTATTGGTTCCGCCTTTTCTTGCTGGAAAAAAGGGGAATTGATACTGGCCTGTATTTAAACTTACATTGAATCAATAATGCTTCTAGGCTTTAGCCTCTAGAGATATCAAGTGATCTGAAACCATATATGTCTTTGTTACTTAGGTTGTTTGAGATGCAAAAGAAATTTGTTGAAAGGGCTAAATGCGGGTGTCTCCAATCTGAGTTAAAAAAGAGAAAAAAACTACATAGAAAATAATGAATCGTATAAAAACAACACTCTATAATATCATCTCCTTAAGTAGGCATCTTCGATCCTGGAATTCACGCTTTGTACCGGGCTGCATCCCTGTTGTACTAAAACTATCGTGCGAGTTTAACATAAAATGATAAAATGGAATTATGGTATCTGAATTTATTATCTGAACAGTGATGTATTCATGTTTCACTGGTCTGAAATTGTCCCACAGACAAATTTCTTGATTTGTTACCTGGACTGTGCCATGCTGCACAGTTTTGTTTTCCCCGCCCCTTCAAAAGCAGGAATGTAGAGTTATATAGTTTAGTAGTATGGTTTGGGGGTTCATAAATCATGATCATTCAGAACTACCTTTCTCCTATGTTCAATCAATTTACTTTTGCTTTTTTATGCTTTAGGTTCTCCCCTGAGAAAATTTGGTACATTGATCAGATGCTCAAGGTTCTTGCTGAGGTATAAATGTTAATGTCAAGTCTCCCATTGCAGTTTTGCTGTTTGTTTGAACCTTGTTTGGGACATTTCAGTATGTTTATTCATTATATGATCATTGTCATGGCTCTAAGATGCTTTTTATTATCACATTGTGGGGCAGCTAGATGAAAATTTTCATGTTTGCCATTTATATCACACTCTATTGAAAACGCAGGTTCTTTCAGATTAAGCCACATCTTTTTCTACGGCCACCACCTGTGTTCATGTCTTGTAGCCATCCTCATGAGACATTTTCAGCTGGGATGATAATGCTGGCCTCACTTCTTGATTTTGCTAGTATCATAATACATTGTTCTGTTTATGCCATTGCTTTGTGTGCATGATAGTCTCTTATTGAAAGATTGGGTCAATCATATTGTTTTTGTATCATTTACTATCAGGAGCTTATAATCTCTCATCCTTGACCATCTTCCTTTGGTTGATTTATTTTGTTGAACTCAATGCTGAGCTTCCTTCAGCCATGCGTCATGCAGCATGTTGTTTACCAGTAAATCTAGATAATTAAGGCCTGCAAAATGAAGATGTTTTGATAAATGGAATTACATGGAATTGATTTTTTATTTATTTCACTTTTTCTGAAAACTAAAACATGGTGAAAGATGAGACCTGAAAGAATTAATTGAGTATATCAAAGATCAATTCAAAGCGCATGAATCTGGTAATTGTTATTTTGGCCTTTTCTGGTCTTGAGTACCGATAGCTTTTACAAATCCATATTCTGATCTTAATATTGTGCTTAGTAGGCTGGAAACTTTGTAAAAGATGAAGTATGGCATGCCCTTATTGTTGTGATAAGCAATGCTTCCGACCTTCATGGATATACAGTCAGGGCATTGTACAAAGCTTTCCAAACATCTTCTGAGCAGGTATTCAAATTTTCTTTTGATAAAAGAAAATGCTTTATTTGGCAGTCTATGAGATTCTGCATTTAACTGTGCATGTTATACTTATCCCGAAAAGGAATTGTCATTTCTATCCACTTTGATTTTTTTTTCCCCATCAGGAAAGCCTTGTTCGCGTAGCAGTTTGGTGCATTGGAGAATACGGTGACATGTTGATGAATAATGTTGGAATGCTTGCCATAGAGGATCCTGTAACTGTAAGTATTTTGTTTTAAATACTCTGCTGGTTATGCACTTGCTTTTGTCATCTTCTTTCTGCTACCTCAAATTCGATGGGTAGTGTTGTTACCTAATTAGCATGGTAACAGTGATAGGGAACTTCTGACAAAAATTACTCCCTTTATACCATTATATTTGTCTACTAAAAACAAGAAAAAGTAATTTATTTTGTAGAATAATTTTATATAACCAATTTGTAGAAAATGAAAAAAATCTACAAGCTGTATGCATGTATGTGATTTAAATAAAAATAAAAATTATTGTCTGCATACTGGACTTGTATTATAGGATGGAGGAGTATAAAAGAAATCAAATTGTGGACCTTCTTTGTGCCGTGCTTTGTTGACTTGGAAGATAAAAATATGGGATGTTGATAAAGCAAACTTCTATGGCTTTGCCACAGTGAAGCTGTTCATGGATCTTTTACTTATTTGAGTCCATTTTGTGTGATGTATAATTTCTAGTGGAAAGTAATACAAATATGCTGCTATTATGCTGGAATGTTGGCAAAATATGTTTTTGGGGCTGAAAGCAGTCACATTAAAATTGTTATTTTTCCTCCTGTCCTTTCCCTTGGATTTAGGGAATACAATAAGTTCCATGTAAGAATGTAAAAACGAACTAGCTCTTGATATTATCATTTTCATGTGAACAAGAATATCTTTTAACATTTTATCTAACCCAACTAATTTGTTATATAAGTAAATCGGTCCATTTCCTCCAATATTTAATGATGTTTGATAACAAAAGTTGAATGGTTGGACTTATTAGTTTGCCAATGGGACTTCATCTCTGCTTTGCTTACAAAAAGCTTGATGAGATCAGGTTGTCAGTTTGATCCAGCAGAGTTGACTAGTGGCAGGAAGCAAGATTAACAATTATTTGTGTGTGCACCACAAACACAAAAAATCTTTTGTTTTGTGTATAGCAGTATTATTGTTGGTTGTCTTTCTCATTTAATTGCCTGCTAAGTTAAGTTTTTTTCTGAGCAGGTTACGGAGTCTGACATTGTGGATGTTGTTGAGATTGCTTTAAAGCACCATGCCTTAGACCTCACTACTAAAGCAATGGCTCTGATTGCTCTCTTGAAACTTTCTTCCCGTTTCCCATCTTGTTCTGAGTATGTGTTTTCTCAGAGTTTATTTTATTTGTGCACCTTCCATTCCCTGCAATTCTATTAGGCCCATGTTTTTCTATCCTAGAGGCATTGCATTTTTTTTAAGATGCATAAAAAGAATGAGATTTCGGCTGTAAGTTTGAGTCTATTATTATTGCCAGCCAGTCTTTCTATACAAACAATTTGACAATTCTTTTTTTTTATTATTATTATTATTATTTATTTCTTACTGTTAATGTAACTGTTATTTTGAATAATATTTGTGGCAAGATATGGGATCTAATTGTATAGAATTGTTCTTTGAATCATTTCCAGAAGGATCAAGGATATAATTGTTCACCATAAAGGCAGCCTCGTGCTTGAATTGCAGCAAAGATCCCTTGAATTTAATTCCATCATTGAGAAGCATCAAAATATAAGGTATGCAGTTAAATTTTTATTATTTTACCTTGTTAATCTCATAAAGTTTTTCCATATCTGTAGCAATTTCATTGATTAGTAAACTAACATATTAATGCAGATCTACACTGGTCGAAAGGATGCCAATTTTGGATGAGGCAACTTTCACTACAAGGAGGGCTGGTTCTTTGCCAGCAGCTGTTTCAACTTCTGGTGGGGCTTCCCTTAATCTTCCAAATGGAGCTGTGAAGCCCTCCACAGCTCCTCTTGTAGATTTACTTGGTCTTTCAGATGATGTTCCGGCAGCACCCGGCTCTTCTGGTGGTGATTTTCTTCAGGATCTTCTAGGTGTTGATTTGTCACCAGCTCCAACACAATCAGGTTAATTTCTAAGCTGTGACATAACTTGATTATGCACATCTTTGAAACAGTATTTTTAGTTTACTAGAACCTGGGATGTCTTATTATAAATCATCCTCACAAGTTGAAAGTCCTGATTGCATTATCGTTGCTGATGCTCATTTTTCTATCATTTTTGTTGGAGTTTGGAATCATCTCTGATAGCCTTTGCAGACCTTAGCTACAATTTAGTTGGGTTCCTGTTGTCTGAATCCGTGTTGTCCCAGAACTGTGATAATTGAACAAGCATCTCCTGCTTTCAGACTGTAAAACCTAGCGTGGAGCTTCGCATAAAAAAAACCATGTAGGCCTTAACAGTTTTGTGGAATGAACTAAAGTTTTGCTGGCTGTTTCCTTGAAAGCGTTATTTTGAATCTATGACAATCTCTTCGATTTTTTCTGAAATGTGACTGCATTAAAGCAACTGTCAATATGTGTTGTCATTTTGTTAAAAAAAGCGTACTCTTTTTCATACATCATTGATTTTGTGGTTGGACCAGTACTTGTTTGACCATTCCTTTGTTGAGTGCCGGACTTACTTTGAAGTTAAAACTGTTTCAGTGTTCTGTCGCTGATTGTGCATTTTGTTTGCTGTTAATCGCATGTGTAATCTAATCTATGATTTCTGTTTGCACCTCTCAGGCACAAACCAGGTTCAAAAAGCTGGCACAGATGTTCTACTGGATCTATTGTCAATTGGAGTGCCTCCTGTACAAAGCAGCACATCTACAACTGACATTTTATCACCCATTCAAAATGAAAAATCACCAATAGCCACATTAGATGCACTCTCGTCATCTTCTTCACCTTCTGCACAAGCAACTTCTTCTGCTAGAGCTGCTCCAATGATGGATTTGTTGGATGGCTTCGGTCCCAGCCCATCAAAGCCTGGTAAAAATTGTTGTCCACCTTGAATTTCTGTTTTGCTGCTTGGTTGCTGTCCCACTTGTTGATTTCCTTTTCTTCTATGAACAGAGAATAATGGTTCAGTTTATCCACCTTTCGTGGCATTTGAGAGCAGCTCTTTGAGAATAACATTCAACTTCTCAAAGCAACCAGGAAACCCGCAAACAACATTAGTCCAGGCAACTTTCACAAACTTGACACCCAATGACTTCACTGATTTTATATTTCAGGCAGCAGTTCCAAAGGTAGATTCAGATGTAGTTCAGTCAGCTTTTTTCTTTTTTTCTCTATCATGCTTTCCTATAATATCTTTTTCTTTGGCCCACATGCTTTTGTGATATTTCTCCTTTTCTTCTGTTGTCCTTTTACAGTTTCTTCAACTGCACCTAGACCCAGCTAGCAGCAATATTCTTCCTGCAAGTGGTAATGGATCCATTACACAAAATATGAGAGTTACTAATAACCAACACGGGAAGGTATATCTCTTACATAGTCATCTAAAATTTCATTCACTTCAGTTTCTGGATTTCATGGCATCATATGAGCATTCTAATATTACCATGTAATATTCTCTTGGCGCTCTCTCCATCCCACTGAGTGTCCTGTTTGCCTTCACCCACATTTTATCGACTCTCGATAAATTCTTTCATCTCACATATTTTTAACTTCTTCCTAACTGATCCCTTGTTATCTTACTCAGTAATCTCTTAATCTAGTGTTTAACGAGGGGAATAAGAAATAAAATAATTAATTCTTTACTGATGTATGTCAGGACAAACTAAAATAGAAATATGGTCACTTACGAGTGGGAGAGTACAAATTTCTGATGAATAGCTACAGATTTTAATTTTGTGTACTGAAGAAATTTTACTTCCATCAATGTGGTTAACTCTATGAATTATGGGGTTGTTAAGTATAATATATTCTCTTAAAAACAAAATAGCCCAACCTGGCACACCTAGATGTTTCATAAAGCCGTTGTCCGGCCTTAAACACGCCTAGATGTTTCATAAAGCCATTGTCCAGCCTTGAACAAATGGAAACAGCTTTCATTGAACCAGTAGCTTCTAGTGGATGTGATTTTCTGAATGAGTATCAGCGATTATGCTTGAATGTCCTTTAGTCTTATAATTTTGAGCTGCTGTCAACTCGAGCCACTGAAGTTGCAGGAGAACACCATTTCAGATTAAACTCCAGCGAAGTTTATTCCTACTGCTGAAATTAATTTGGTCTTTGGCTGGGAGACTAACTAATATGCTTGGTTTTTGTTATGTATGATGCTTGATTCTGGGAACCCAATAATGATCAAGGTTTGGTGAAATGGGAATCGAAATGTGCTACTAGTTACCTGTATCTGTAGCATGGAACATCCAGCCCAGTAAACATTAGTGCAAGCAGACAGCATAGGGCTTTATTTAAGCTTGGAAAGGCATGATGTGAGGAGTCTGCTCACGTAATAAATGATATTTCTGAATTCTGATAAAAAAATCACTTAAGACAATTGGGATTAGGAACAACTGCTATAAATTGCTTCATCATGTTTTCCTGGTTCATATCTCATAATTAATTATAATAATATGTTTTTAAGCTGTGGATGATATTAGATCGTTACGAAAATCATGTTTTCAGAAATCCCTCGTGATGCGCACAAGGATATCATACAAGGTCAACAACAAAGATACACTGGAGGAAGGACACATAAACAATTTCCCGCGTGAGTTGTGAAGTTGGTTGATCCAGAAAAATGGTGATGATGCCCATCTACAGGCGCTTATTTTTTGTCCAACGAGAAGCTCCTTCTCACAGTTTGTAGTGGTAGTTAAATCCTTTTTGGTATTCGTCTATTTGGATGAAATATGGCTTACAGCAGTTGGCATTAGATTTTCCTCGAGTTTGAAATATGTCCATTGTCTCATACAATCTTCTCTGTTTTAGGTGATTTGTGTAAATTATACAAAATATTTCTGTACGGAATCGTGAGAATTGATTTGAATTTTGCCATTGAGGCGCATACAGAAGGGACTTTGTGATATATTGCTGCTGTTCGGAACTTGAGTTGCTCTTGTGATTTAGCGGGCTGCAAGTCTTGTTTATTGGGATCAACCATGTCGACCTCAAGCTTCAACGCTGATGCTGTCTGTCTATATAAAAGGAATGGATCTATGTGTCTTATACATCGGTGGCCATAGCTCGTTGCGTTTCTTATTGCCATCGCAACAGATCACCTTGCATAGGCTTCTCTAGGATCTACGGGTCTGTCACTTGTTTTCAAGCTCGATGAACAGGAAATATGAATGACTTCTTCTTTCAAGAAGTTCATTCCTCGCTTCATTTGTTCTGCACTTGAGCACAAGGATAAAAGCTATTCAAGTACCTGACAAGTTTCTTCGGCTAGGCTAGACATTGATAGATTGATTCCTTTTTCTTTCTTTTCAATGGGCCCATGGTAAATTAATTCGTTATTCTTTCTCATTTAAAAGTTCGGAGTTTGGAGATGTTTTTTATTTTAAAATAATATTTATTATTATTGTTTTTTAAAATTTATTTTTAACAGCATCATAATAAAATAAAAATTAAAAAACTTTTAAATGTACCGTAATGCCAAATAAGGCGCAG